>FWPV01000163.1_pt1 | contig 238176 bp, 231 predicted proteins | sample 2228371 | NCBI WGS metagenome assembly FWPV01 (sample SAMEA103939776, study PRJEB20133) | metagenome
TATCTGATGGATTACTGGCCATTTTAACTGGTTTACTTTTGGCCGAACTCTGTTCATGGCGCGCGATTAGGGTTGTATCTCGCTTATAACTCGGTAGAGTAAGGGCATCTTGAGTTTGCCTGTCCCGCGCCGAGTTTGCCGGGTTCCAGGTGTAACTTGGCCAGTTTTTATCAACCTTAAGTCAGTGGTATCGATATGGAACAAGTAAACAAGTCCACCTTCAGCGATGTACTGGAATATGTGCGTATGTCCCGTCGCCAGAACAAACTCAAGCGTGAAATTGCGGATAACGAGAAGAAGATCCGTGACAACCAGAAGCGCGTGCTGCTGCTCGACAACCTGAGCGACTATATCAAGCCGGGTATGAGCATTGATGATGTGCAGGCGATCATCGCCAACATGCGTGCTGACTATGAAGAGCGCGTGGATGACCACATCATCAAGAACGCCGAGCTCTCCAAAGAGCGTAAAGAGCTGAGCACCAAACTGAAGGGCATGAGCTCTCACAAATAAGCGTTGCGCTTTCGCTTAAGAGACACCGGCCACTGGCCGGTGTTTTGTTATCAGCTCGGATCTCTGCCACTCCTGCAACAATCGGCTCCCCTTTTTAGAATTGCCCTGTTACCATCACCACAAAGCGGTCAATAGTTTCAAGCCATTGACTTGAAAAGACTAAGCTTGAGTGAAACACAATAAATTGCGCAACCATGGTGGGGCTGATATGGGCGCATCAGAACAGACGGATTTGACACAAGTGGCATCTCAAGATTCATCTGTCCAGACCTCGGACGGGAACCCAAAGCGCAAGCGCCGTCCCTGGTGGCGTTGGCTGTTCTGTTTTCTCTTTTTATTGTGCCTGGGGGCGGTGATCGCTCTGGTTGGCTATGAGATGAAAACCTCGAAGCTGCAATCTCAGGAGATCTCCCGCTATGCCGCCAAGCTCACCTATCAGGTCGAGCCTGGCCAGAGCAAGCAGATCGCCTTCCCTGAGGATGGCCCGTTCGACAAGCGGCTCGGCTATGTGCAACTGCCGATGATGCAGGAGCGTTTGCTTCAGCGGGGCTATGAAGTCAGCAAGCAGGTGCATTTCTCCGATGCGCTCTATGACTACGCCAGTCGTGGCTTCTTCGTGCCCTATACCGAAAAGGTGCAGGCTGGTCTGACGTTGCACGATTGCCGCGCAGAACCTTTCTATCAATTCAAGTATCCGACCCATCACTATCCGGATTTTGACTCCATTCCGCCGCTCGTCATCCAGTCGCTGCTGTTTATCGAGAACCGCGACTTGCTGAGCAACGAAGAGCCGCTGGCCAACCCGGCAGTCGATTGGCCCCGTTTTGCCAAGGCGGCGCTCTCCCAGGTGGGCAAGGCGCTCGATATGCAGGATCAATCTGCCGGTGGCAGTACTCTGGCGACCCAGGTGGAGAAGTATCGCCACTCGCCGGATGGCCTGACCCTGTCGCCGACCGAGAAGATCCGTCAGATGGCCTCTGCCAGCGTACGGGCCTATCGTCTCGGGCCGGAAACCCTCGAAGCGCGCAAACTGGTCGCCTGGGCCTACCTCAACTCGGTACCGCTCTCGGCTGCGCCGGGATATGGTGAAGTGCATGGTCTGGGAGATGGTCTCTGGGTCTGGTTTGGTGCCAATGTCGATGACGTGAACCGTCTGCTGGATCCCGCCCGTAACCAGAATGCACCGCTGGCCGAACAGGGGCTGGCGTTGCGTCAGGTTGTCTCGCTGATGATTGCGCACCGCCGTCCCTCTTACTATCTGGCTCAGGGGCGAGAGGCATTGGCTACCCTGACCGACAGCTACCTGCGCCTGTTTGTGCAGGAAGGAATGATCACGCCACCTCTGATGGAGGCGGCGCTCAAGGCCAAGATTACGTTCCGTGACTTCCTGCAGTCCCCTGCTATCACCCGGGTGAACAATAACAAGGGGTTGCAGGTCGCCCGTACTCGCCTGAGCCGTCAGCTCGGGGTGCAGCTCTATGACCTCGACCGGATGGATCTGACCGCCGATACCAGCCTCAACATGCCGCTGCAGAACGAAATCTCCCGTTATCTGCAACAGCTGGCCGATCCGACGTTTGCCGCCCAGGTAGGGCTGTTTGGTGAGCGCCTGCTCTCGCCGGAGAAGACCGGCGATGTGCGCTACAGCTTCACCCTGTTCGAGAAATCGCCGGAAGGGTTCAAGGTGCGGGTACAGACCGACAACACCGATCAGCCGTTCGATATCAACGAAGGCTCCAAGCTGGAGTTGGGCTCAACCGCCAAGTTGCGGGTGCTGACCACCTATCTGGAGATCGTGGCCGAGCTGCACGACAACTATGCCGGGATGCCGGTCGAGAATCTGCGTAAATTGGCTGCCGTCTCTCAGGACAACCTCAGCCGCTGGGCCATCTCCTATCTGATGACGGCTCAGGACAAGAGCCTGCCTGTGATGCTGGAAGCGGCGCTGGATCGCAAATACTCCGCCAGCCCCAACGAAGGGTTCTTTACCGGTGGCGGCATGCACACCTTCAACAACTTCCGCCGCGAGGATAACAATCGTATTCCGACGTTGCGTGACTCTCTGCGTGAGTCGATTAACTTGCCCTTTGTGCGGCTGATGCGCGATATCGTGCGCTACAGCCTCTACAAGGAGGGCAACCGTGCCCAGTTGCTGAAGGATGACAAGGATCCCCGTCGTCAGGAGTATCTGGCCAAATTTGCTGACAAAGAGGGCCAGACCTATCTGCTGCGCTTCTGGCGCAAATATCGCGGCAAGACTCCCGAGGAGCAACTCGATACCTTCCTCGACGGTCTCAAGCCGAGTGCGGTACGTCTGGCGGCGGTTCACCGCTACCTGATGCCGGAAGCCAGCGAAGCCGCATTTGCTGCCTTCCTGGCGGAGCGGTTGCCGCGGGAGAAGCTGAGTGCGAAACGGGTCAATCAGCTCTATGTGAGCTATGGCCCGGGCAAGTATTCACTGCCGGATCAGGGCTACATCGCCCGGGTTCACCCGCTGGAGCTGTGGTTGCTGGCCTATCTCAAGGAGTTCGACAAGGCGACCTTTGCCGACGCGGTTGCGGCCAGTCGTGACGAGCGGCAGGAGGTCTACAGCTGGCTGTTCAAGACCCGTCATCGCAGTGCCCGTGACAGCCGGATCCGCACCATGCTGGAGGTTGAAGCCTTCCTCGATATCCATCAGCGCTGGGCCAAGCTGGGTTATCCGTTCGATCATCTGGTGCCTTCGCTGGCGACAGCCTTGGGTAGCTCCGGCGATCGTCCAGCTGCATTGGCCGAGCTGATGGGGATTATCCAGAATGGCGGTGTCCGCTCGCCAACCTTGCGTATCGAGCACCTCTCGTTCGCCAAGGGGACGCCCTTCGAGACCGAGTTTGAGCCGCAGCACACCGAGGGTACCCGGGTGATGCCGGCAGAGGTGGCGGCCGCCCTGCGCAGTGCGCTCTCCAAGGTGGTTGAAGGGGGCACGGCAAGACGTATCGCCGGTGCCTTTACCCTGCCGGATGGCACTGTGCTGCAGATGGGGGGCAAGACCGGAACCGGGGATAACCGGATTGAAACCGTGGGCCGTTATGGCAACGTGACCAGCTCGCTGGCGCGCAACCGCACCGCAACCTTCGTCTTCTATCTGGGTGAGGATCACTTCGGTACCTTGACCGCCTATGTACCGGGTAGCCAGTCTGACAAGTTCCGTTTCACCTCGGCGTTGCCGGTGCAGGTGCTCAAGGGGATGGCTCCCCTGCTGACGCCTTACCTGCAACCGGGCTCCCATACCCAGTGTCTGGCAAACCAGTGATGCGCACGAATTACCGCTCATCACGCAGATAACTGACCAGAAAAAACGGGGAGGCTGACAGCCTCCCCGTTTTTATATCCTCATCGGACGCAGCGACGCTCGATTGCGATCAGGCGTTCAGTACGAACTGCTCGATCACCTGAGCCACGCCATCTTCATCGTTGCGGGCAGTGGTGTGCTGGGCGAGCGCCTTGATCTCGTCGGTGGCATTGCCCATCGCAACCCCGAGGCCAGCGTACTCGATCATGTGGCGATCGTTGCCCGCATCCCCGACGCAGATCACCTGATCGGCGGTCAGGCCCAGGTGCTCGGCCAGTGCGGCCACGCCGGTTCCCTTGTTGCTCTGTTTGTTCATGAACTCGAGGAAGAAGGGGGCGCTCTGTACCACGGTATAGCGCTCATAGAGCTCTGCAGGCAGTCGCTCGATGGCGCGGGAGAGCTGGGGCGGCTCGTCGATCATCATCACCTTCATGATCTGCTCGTCGGCAGGCAGGGTGGCGAAGTCGATCAGATTGATCGGCATGCCGATCAGGCGGGATTCGTGCTCGGTGTAGGTGCTGACACGGGGACTGATCAGGCCGCGGGTGACCGAGAAACCATGGACGTTCACTTCCAGCTCATCAGCCAGTTTGGCGACGGCGCTGGCGTCACTGCCGGTCAGCAGTTGGCTGCGGATGATGCGCTGATCGGCCACCTGTTGCACCAGGGCGCCGTTGTAGCAGATGACGTAGTCATGCTCTGTGGTGAGGCCGAGCTCTTCCAGATAGCGGCTCATCCCTTCCAGCGGGCGGCCGGAGGCCAGCACAACGGTTACCCCTTTGGCGCGCGCGGCACTGATGGCGGCGTGGGTGCGGGGAGTAATCTGGCCCTGCGGGTTGAGCAGGGTGCCATCCATATCCAATGCGATCAGCTTGTACATCTCTCACTACCTGAGTCTGGGTGGCCCGCCCGGTGGGGCCAAGGAAGTGGCGAGTGTAGCGAAAATCTACGGCGGGATCACGGCCGGTTCAGCGATGGGGCCGGGCCGGTTGATCTATTTGTGCCTCTCGTAAGGGGTCATCTCGAGGGTTTCATCATGGATGGTCAGACGGGTAGGGCCTCGGGTGATGGTAACCTTGCGTTTGAAGCTGGCCATCTCGACCTCGATGCCGGAGTAGAGGTGCTGGGTGGCAATGACCTCCATCTGAGCCATCAAGTTTCGCAGCTCCTCCTGGTTGGCGGTGAGCTGCTCATCGAGCTGGGCCAGTTCGGCCAGCTGATGGTCCCGGATCGGTTTGAGCTTGCGCAGGGTATCCGGATTGCGCTTGTCGCCGGGCAGTTGCAGCAACTTCATGACCAGCTCCTTGATTTTCTCCAGCTGGGCCTGACACGCCTGCTGGCGCAGCTTGAGCTGGTGTTCCTGCTCCTTGTGGGTAAAGTAGCCGCCAAGGATCTGCAGTCGGGTATGGTTGGCGGCCTCGGCCCCCAGGCTGGGGGCCATGATCAGGCGATTGGCAATGCTGGTTCCCCCCAGCAGAGTGCCTTTGCGCATGTTACTGTCACCCACCTTGATATCTTGTCCGCTGCGGGAGTAGCAGTGGCTGAGCTGGCTCTGGATCTGGATATCCCCCCCCGCTTCCAGCTGGGCATACTGGGCGTAGCTGGCGTGGATCTCCCCCTGCGCATTGAGTTGGCAAAGGTACTCCCCCTGCTCGTTGCGGCGGCCAATGATGCCGTGGCGTACCGTGATGCTGCCCCCGGCTTCGATCCAGCCCCCTTCGATAAAGCCGCCAATCACGATGTCACCGCTGACCTTGATCTTCATGCCCGGGTTGACGTCGCCGCTGACGATTAAGCCCCCTTCAAAATCAATGTGGCCGTGGCGGGCATCCACCTGTTTGACGCTGAGCACCTCGTCCACCTTCATGCCCGCTTTCTCCTGACAGGGCAGGCCAGCCCGACCGGCAATCAGCAGGTCGGGATCGTCGGGGGAGATAAAGGTGCCCTCGCCAGCACTCATCGGGCTGTCTTTGCCATCCTTGGCAGGCAGGTCCTGACCGGTCACGGTAAAACCGGGCACCCCGACGGTGGCCGGATGACGGCGCATCAGCGGAGCGCCTGCCTTGACGGTGACGATGGAGCCGAGGTCCCGCAGGTCGACCTTGCCATGACCCAGCTCCTGCGGTTTGAGGATCCGTTCGGCCGGGGTCTCCACTAGCCGCTCATAGCGAGTGTCCTGACCATTGACGGCAGGCTGGCCGTTGGCAATCACCAGCTTGAGCTGACTGCCGGGGGCGGCCTCCTTGGCTGACTGGATGGCAGCGATGAGCAGTTGCTCACTCACCCCCTGTTTGATTTCGCTGATGGCGATCGCCTCTTTCAGCTGTTCCAGCGTCACATACTTGCCCCCCCAGTCGGCAGTGATCTGGGCGATGGCGCTCATGCGATCCTTCTCCACTATTACGGCGAGTCGGGCATCCTGACGCTTGCCGACAGGGATGGGGTTGGCGGGGACGGGGGCGGCAGGGTTGGTGAGCAGGGTATTAAGCAGGCTGATGGCCTGTTTGATCCCCTCGGGCAGAGGCTGATAGCGGCGACAGTTGGAAGCGAGCAGCAGAGCCTGCACATCCTGTTCCGTGACAGGTTTGGTGAGACCGGCGGCAATCCGCAGGCAGACCAGTTCCATATCGCTTGATAGCAGCAACCACTCTTTGCTTAACACCGCATCTCCTTGCTGGATGAGAACGGAACGATCGGCTCGCTCCTCTACTGTCATTTAATCTCTCAATGATTAATAAAGCGAGTCACCAACCCTGAGAGTGGGCAGTATTCAGATATTTCCTCTGAATGGTCAATGAATTGAAGTCAAATCGGTGATGGCGGCCGGATAAATATGGGTGCTGTTTGGCAATGGCGTGAAAAGGCGGATCGCAGCGCCAACAACATAGGGTCGCTGGCAGGGGCGGTAGTTATCAGCTGCGCTGGGCTGTTCTGGCCAGGGTGAGGTAATCGCCGAGTACCGGCTCACCCAGCATATGGCGGCGCAGCATGTCGAGGGCAGCAAAGGCGAGGATCTTGCGGCGGCTCTCCGGGTCGGGGTGGCTGACCTTGACCGTCTGACCGATGTGCATGCCATCGGCGCTGAGCAGCAGTGGCACTCCCTCTGGCCCCTCTCGCCCTATGGTCAGTTGCAGGCCCGCATCGGTCGTCGGTAGCTGCGCCAGCTCATCGGCCAGTTGTGTACTGAAGTTGGCCTCCAGCCGGGGATGGCCGTGACAAAGCGCCAGCAGGGCGCCGCCACTCTCTCCCTCCAGCAGAGACAGCGGCCTGCCTTGCAGCAGCGCGAGTATCTGCTGCGCCGGTTCCGTATCTCCGCAGCCAACCAGCCAGGGGCGGACCGTATCCAGCAGTCGGCGCTCGGCACTCTCCATATCAGCGGCACTGGCGCCGTGGCCGATCAGTTTCAGCTCGATAAGGGGCATGGAGGATCGGTAACCCAGCTCGATACCCATCGGCCAGGGGGCGCCATCCAGCATATCGCTGAGGGCCGACTCCGAGACGCCGAAGGTGTAAAAGCGACGCAGCTCGGTATCGATCTGTGCCCCGGCCAGCTGTTTGAGGCGCGGCAGAATTTGCTCGCGCACCATCTGCTTAAACTCGAACGGCACGCCCGGGGTGAAGAAGAGCTGGCTCTGGCCACTTCGCACCACAAAGCCGCAGGCGGTGCCGACCGGGTTGTCGAGGATCTCGCACCCCTGTGGCAACCAGGCCTGTTTGGCATTGCTTTGTGCCATGGGGCGGCCACGGCTGGCGTAGCGCGCTTCGATGGTAGCGAGCCAGTCGGGGAAGAGGGTGAGTGGCTGGTCAAAGGCCTCGGCGGCAGCCTGAGCGGTCAGGTCGTCGGCGGTGGGCCCGAGTCCGCCACACACCAGCACCACCTCGGCGCGGCTGGCACTCTCTTGCAGCACCGTTTTCAGGTCGGCGAGGTTGTCACCCACCGTCAGGCGACGGTGCACCTGCCAGCCCTGCTCCAGCAGCAGAGCGCTGAGCCAGGCCGCGTTGGTATCCACCACCAGACCCGTCACAATTTCGTCTCCGGTACTGATGATCTCGATACGCATGGCAGGCTCCTTGGATTAAACGGGTGGCAGCGGTTGGCCTCGGGCCAACACAATCAGGCTTTGTTGTGCTCGAAGTAGTAGCTGATCCGGGTACGCGGATTGAGGTACTCGAACACGGCGGGCGGCAGCCGTTTGGGGTGGATCACCTTGGCGATCGACAGTTCGGCTTGCTGCAGGTCGATGATGGCGGCTTCCTGACGGGGAATGCGCGGATCGTAGACCAGCACCGAGGGGTAGAGCAGGCGGGAAGCGTTGACCGACATCACCAGCCCCACTTGACCATTGGAGAGTTGTACCACGCTGCCGGGGGGATAGATCCCCATCAACCGGATCAGCATGCTGAGGTACTCCGGATTGAACTGCGCCTTGCGCTGCTTGTAGAGGCCGCTCAGGGCCGAGTAGGGCACCTTGGCCTGCATGTGGCAGAGGTTATCGTACTCGTTGATCAGCGACACCATCTGGGTTAGCGGATCGAGCTGGCCAGCTTTGAGCCCTTCCGGCCCGCTGCCATCGAGATATTCGTGGTGATGGAGCACGATCCCCTTCGCCTCGGCCGGGAAATCCTTGGCCAGATTGAGCAGATCCAGCCCGTAGCGCGGGTGCTGGGCCATCAGGTTCTGCTCCGGCTTGGTGAGCGGCTCGGTCTTGCGCAGGATCTGGCTCGGGATCTTCAACTTGCCGATATCGTGGAACAGCGCCCCCATGCCGACCTGACGGATCTCGTCGGCCGTCATGCAGCACTCCTTGGCCAGCAGCATGCTGAGCACGCTCACATTGAGGGAGTGAAAGTAGAGGTTGTTGCCATCCTCGCTGTCGGAGACCAGATGGAGCACCATCTCGTCCACCGAGAGCAGCTGCTCGGTCATGGCGTTGACCAGCTCCTGCGCCTCGCCGATGGCATTGAGGGGGCGGGACTGGATCTTGCTCATCACGCTGCGCACCTGCGCCAGCGACTGCTGGAACTGCTTCTCGCACTGCTGCAGGTTGCGGCGATAGAGTTGCAACTGCTCGATGCGGCGATCCTTCTCCTGCTGCATCTGGGCCTGGCGCTGGGCGGCGTCTGCGCTCTCTTGTTGCTGAGGCTGTACCTGATTGAGAGGCTTGGGCGGAACGTCGCTCTTGTCGGGAATGATGGTGACCAGTTTCAGGCCGAGACGGCGGATCAGCTCGATCTCTTCTTCACTTTTGATCTTGAAGCTGGAAAACAGGAACGGGTGTTCGCGCCACCCCAGTGGCAGGGATACATAGTTGCCGACTTGCAGTCGATCTACGGAAATCTTGATACCGGTCATTATCTTGGAAGCAGGAGACACACTGAGCCGTATGCTAGTCAAAGGCGGGGGTGAATACAAAAGGTATCTGATGACAGGGCAGGAGCTTTATTATAGGCTTCTGGATGTCCAGACATATTTACCGATGCAGTACAGGGAGTAAGCATGCCGATCAAGATCCCGGATCAGTTACCCGCCGCCGAAGTGCTGGGGCAGGAGAACATCTTTGTGATGACGGAATCCCGGGCCGTCACCCAGAACATCCGCCCGCTGCGGGTGCTCATCCTCAACCTGATGCCAAAGAAGATTGAAACCGAGATCCAGCTGATGCGGATGCTCTCCAACTCGCCGCTGCAGGTGGATGTGGATCTGTTGCGCATCGATGACAGGGAGTCAAAGAACACGCCGCAGGCCCATCTGGAGAACTTCTATCACGACTTCGAGCAGGTGCGTGGCAACAACTACGACGGCATGATCATCACAGGGGCGCCGCTCGGGCTGGTGGAGTTCGAGGAGGTGGTCTACTGGCCGCGCATCGTCGAGATCATCGAGTGGTCCCATCAGCATGTCACCTCCACCCTGTTCCTTTGCTGGGCGGTACAGGCGGCGCTGAAAGCCTTGTATGGCATGGAGAAACAGACCCACGGCGAGAAGCTCTCCGGGGTTTACCGCCACCATCGCCTCGATGAGCACGAGCCGCTGCTGCGCGGTTTCGATGACGAGTTCGTCGCCCCGCACTCCCGTTACGCGGCGTTTGATGGCGATCTGATCCGTGCCCAGACCGACTTGCAGATTTTTGCCGAGTCAGAAGAGGCGGGTGTCTATCTGGCGGCGACCAAGGATTGTCGTCAGGTGTTTGTCACCGGGCACCCGGAGTACGATGCCCTGACGCTGGACGGGGAGTATCAGCGGGATCTGGCGGCGGGGCTCGACCCGGCCATTCCGGTCAACTACTACCCGAATAACGATCCGAGCCAGACGCCACGCGCCAGCTGGCGCAGCCACGGTCATCTGCTGTTTGCCAACTGGCTCAACTACTACGTTTATCAGCTCACCAGCTATCGAGTGGAAGATATCGGCAAGGTCTTTACCTACGACCAGGGAGGCAAGTAGTCAGTCGCCCTGCGCCAGCCGCTCGGCCAGCTGGTCGAGCCATTGGCGGTGGCAGGCCAGGGTAAACGCCTTGGGTCTGTGGGCCTTGATGGCGGCCATTGCCTCTTGCTGTGGCTGGCCGAGGGTCATCAGCAGCGCGGCGGCGACCAGACCGGTACGACCGCTGCCCCCTTTGCAGTGGATGACCAGATGTTTGCCATCCCCCAGCAGCTCGCGCAGCTGCGGCAGCGTCTGTTGCCAGGCAGCCTCGAAGTCGGTGTCGGGGGCCAGATCATCCTCGATGGGCAGATGAAACCAGCGCATCCCTTCGTGTTCGACCTGCTGGCCGAGCTGCGCCAGTTCGAGTCGGATCAACTCGGCGCTTGTCATCAGGGTCACTACTCCGTGGGCACCGGCCAACCGCAGTTGATCGAGCGCCAGGGTCAGCGGCACCTGCTGGGTGCCGGGGCAGGGGGTCAGCAGCAGCTGACCGTCGACACGGGGAACCTCAAGGCTCCAGAAGGGGTGATACGGGTGCATGGCGGATCCTCGCGTGGTGGCCGCAGGGCTGCGACCGGTGAATGGCGCCAAGGATAGGCGGGGCAGGGGGGATGTCAATGGCCGTTGTGTTTGCCTCGGTTTACGGGCAGAGTCTAAAAAATTGAGCGGTTCAAGGAGTTAAGATGAGAAACCTGGATCAACTGGATTTGGATATCCTGGCCCATCTGTTTCGGGATGCGGGCATGACCAACAAGGATCTGGCCGCGCTGGTCGGTGTTGCCCCCTCCACCTGTCTGGAGCGGGTGCGCAAGCTGCAGCAGGATGGCGTGCTCAAGGGAGCGCACTGCGAAGTGGATTATCAGGCCCTCGGTGGCCACATTCAGGCCATGGTCTCCCTGCAGTTGGCCCGCCACAGCCGCCAGATCATCGATGCCTTCCGAGATGCCATTCTGGCGCTGCCCGAAGTGATCAGCCTGTTCCACATGGGCGGCAAGGATGATTTTCTGGTGCACCTCTGTGTCTCTGACACCGAGCACCTGCGCAACTTCGTCTTCGATCACTTCACCTCCCGCGAAGAGGTGGTGCACCTCGAAACCTCGCTGGTGTTCGAGCACAAGTTCAGCCGCTCCCTGCCTTGCTTTCCCCAGCCATAACGGCCAGTGGGCCGACAGTATGGATAGATGGAAAAACCGCCAGCTGGCGGTTTTTTCCATTCTGCTATCGGCTGAATTTGCACGGGTGGCTCAATTGGCGGCGGTGCGTTCATCCTTGGCCGTCTGATAGAGGCTCTTCTGATAGGCCATGCTGCCCCACAGGACAAGACCGAGGGCATCTTCCTTCAAGGCGTCCGGCTGCGCCGCCAGGGTCAGCTTCTCGCTGGCATTGTCGTAGACATAGCCCTCTGCCGCCCGCTCCGGTTGCAGGATCACCACATCCTTGCCGCGCATCAGGGCGAAGTTCTTGTCGTACTGCATGATGGCGCGCCCCGGCCAGTCGGCAGGCATGCGGGTCAGATCCTTGCCGAGCATGGGGTAGTCGGCACTGATCCCCATCAGGGAGAGCAGGGTCGGCGCCATGTCGATCTGGCTGACGATGCGCGGATCCTTTCTCGGTGCAATACCGTCGCCCACTATAACCCCCGGAATATGGAAGCGGGGGATGGGCACCAGACTGGCGCCACCGACCCGGCTGTCGTGGTCGGCGATGACCAGGAACAGGGTATCCTTCCAGTATTCGGACTGTTTCGCCCTCTTGAAGAACTCGCCGATGGCGTAATCCGCATACTTGGCCGCGTTGTTGCGGGTCTGTTTGGGTTGCTCGAAGAGTTCGATGCGGTTGTCCGGGAATTCGAACGGATCGTGGTTGCTGGAGCTGAACACCAGACTGAAGAAGGGTTTGCCCTCTTTGTGCAGCGCCTTGAAGGTCTCGTCGGCCTTGGCCATCAGATCCTCATCTGAGGCGCCCCATGAGCCCTTGAACACCGGATTGTCGAAATCCTTCTGCTCGACGATGGTGGTGAAGCCATTGCCGAGGAAGAAGCTGCGCATGTTGTCGAAGTGACTCTCGCCGCCATAAATAAAGCTGGTGTCGTAACCCCGTTGTTTGAGCAGATCCGCGATGGTGAAGAAGTTGGTCTGGCTCTTGCCGAGTTTGACCACCGACTGTGCCGGGGTCGGCGTGAAGCCGGTCAGTACTGCCTCGATACCACGCACCGAGCGGGTGCCGGTGGCGTAGAGCTGCTCGAAGGCCCAGCCCTGCTGCGACAGGGCATCGATGTTGGGGGTGAGCGGCAGGCCACCGAGGGAGCCGACAAACTGGGCACCCAGACTCTCCTGCAGCAGGATCACCAGATTCTTCGGTTTACCCTGGAAGCTCGCCTCGTTGAAGGTCTGGCTGGGCAGCAGATCAGAGTTGAAATCACTGGCCGGACGGCCACTCTCCTTGCGCATGACTTCGAGCACCTTCTGAGGGGTCATCTCGCCGTAAAACTGGCCGGCATCCTCCTCGGCGCCCATCTGCTTGATGGCAAAGAAGAGGGAGTAGGCGGAGTTGACTGTGAGCGAGTTGACCAGCGGATCCTCGGCAAAAGCGACCATGGCCGGGTTGAGGGCGCGGTGGCCGAGGCTGGAGCGGGCACCGAGAAAACCTATGGCCAGAATGAGCAGGGCGAAGGCAGGACGCAGATACCAGCGGGGGAAGCTGAGGCCACGTACCAGACGGCCGCTCAGCCACCATCCACCGGCCAGCACGGCACCACTGAAGAGCACCGCCAGCAGTAGCTCAGCCTTGCGGCCCGCCCATAGCATGGCGAATACCTCTTTCGGATAGATGAGGTACTCCACATAGAGGCGATTGGGGCGCACGCCATATTCGGTGATAAACGAAGGGGTGGATATCTCGAGGAACAGCATCAGCCAGAGTCCGACAGTCAACCAGACGCGCATCAGTTGCATCCAGCCGCGACCGATGGTGTGGGGGCCGGCCAGCAGCAGGGTTAGCATAGCGGGGACTCCCCAGACCCAGCAGAGGGTCGCAAAATCGACCCGGATCCCTTGCAGCAGCATCTCCTGCCAACCGGCCACGGCATCCACCCGTTCCAGTTGCCAGAGACCGAGGGTGAGCCTGCTGAAAGAGAGAGAGAAAAGCGCGAAAACGCAGAAGACGGCAAAGGGCCAAAACGGGCCGAGTCGCTGTTTTAGATCTGTCATGTTTGTTCCTGAATGAGACTCTAAACGTCTGTCCACAGACGTTTTTTTAGTTGTTGTGAGGTTATGACAGATCGAATTGGTTAAGGTTGCATTCAAGTTTGTTAAAAGTCGGCATTAACACATTTATCATCTAAAAATGTGATGTCGCGCCACTAATGAGCACAGCATAATCTGCTGGGTAAAATGTGAGCCGCAGCGTGTATGGATGGAGCGCTGGTGTTTATAATTGCCGCGAATTATCTCAATCGGAGCCGAAGGGATGCCGGTCTTTATCGATGTCGAGTATGTGCGGGGATGGCGCCTGTTTCTGGTGTTATCGGATGGCACCACGGGGGTGCTGGATCTGACCCCCTGGCGAACCCAGCCGCTGTTTGCAAAGCTGGAGAGCGAGCGTCACTGCGCCCGGGTCTTCATCAACCGTCACCACCAGCTGGAGTGGCCTGTTGGCTGCACGCTATCCGCTCATGAGGTCTATCACCTCATCTCTCCCATCGATGAGCGGGAAGCCTTCAGCTAATCCCCATTTTTTGTGAGTCAACGCCAGATTCCTGTTGCTGGAATGTTTGCCCGTTTGCCTTTCTGAGCCAACTTGGGTAAAACCTGCGCAACATTTTGCCAACTTGCCTTCGCTTCACCTGACAGAGGCTTGCCGCTTTCGCGCCGCAGGCCTTTTTTGCGGCCTGACGGCAAACCTTTCCCTTGGTGAAAGGTTTGGTCGGTTGAATGAAAATAACAAAACAAACAAATACATAAGGAAAATGTATGGCTTGTCATATGCGCACACCCCTTGCCCTGCTGGTGGGTGGGCTCGCCTGTCACGGCGCTGCCGGTCAGGAACCGGTGCAACAGCTGGATCCCATGGTGGTGGTGGCAACCCGCCCCGCCAGCACACTTGAAGTGACACTGGATCCCAAGAAGCCCGGTTCCCCCATGCCCGCTGCCGACGGCGCCGGTTATCTGAAGAATGTCACCGGCATGAGCATGGTGCGCAAAGGGGGGCTTGGTGGCGACCCTGTACTGCGGGGGATGGGGATGTCCCGCCTCAACGTGCAGATGGATGGCGGCATGCTGGCCGGTGGGTGTGGTGGCCGGATGGACCCGCCCACGGCCTATGTGTTCCCCCAATCCTTTGACCGGATCCGGGTGCTGAAGGGGCCGCAATCCCTGGAGCAGGGTGCCACCCTGGCGGGAACAGTGCTGTTTGAGCGGGACAGACCCGAGTTCACCGCACCGGGTCTCAAGGCCGATGCCTCGGCCCTCTTTGGCAGCTTTGGCCGTGATGATCAGATGGTGGATATGACTGCGGGCTCGACCGACGGTTATCTGCGCGGTCAGTTCACCCATTCCGACAGCGACGATTACCGCGATGGTCACGGTAACAAGGTGCGATCTTTCTATCGCCGCGAGAACGGCACCGCCCAGCTGGGCTGGACGCCGGGGGAGCGCACCTGGCTGGAGCTCACCGCCGAGCGCAGCAACGCCCGCGCCGCCTATGCGGACCGCACCATGGATGGCCCCATGTTTGATCGCGAATCCTTCGGGCTGAAGCTCAAGCAGGAGCAGATCACCCGCTACTGGCAGCGCAGCGAGCTGACCCTGTGGGACAACTACATAGACCACATCATGGACAACTTCAGCCTGCGGCAAAACAGCGGCATGAAGATGCTCTCCAACCCGGATCGCCGCAATACCGGCGGGCGCTGGGCCAACGATATCGCCCTGCCTGCCGACTGGCTGCTGACCGCCGGGCTCGACAGCAACCGGGATCAGCATCGCAGTCGGAGTGGGGTCGACTATGCCACCAAGGATCGCCAGCGCACCCTGCGCTTCGAGCAGTGGGGCGGCTTTGCCGAGCTGGGTCGTCAGCAGGGGGCTCACAGCTACAAGGGCGGTTACCGGCAGGATAGGGTCGAGACCACCCGTTATGGCGCCGGTGAACAGACCCTCTACAGCGATACCCTGAGTCTTAACAGCGGGTTTGGCCGCTACGAATATCAGTGGTCGCCCCGCTGGTCCAGCTATCTGGCCTGGGGGCAGGCAGAGCGGGCGCCGGATTACTGGGAGCGCAGCAAGGACAGCACTCCGTTCACCCTCAACCCGGAGCGCAGCCGTCAGTGGGATGCGGGGCTGGCTTTGCGCAGCCGCGAGCTGGACCTGACCCTCTCCCTCTTTAGCGCCGACATCAAGGACTACCTGCTCTACAACAGCAAGTCGAACAAGGTGCGCAATATCGATGCCCAGACCCGGGGTGGCGAGCTGGAGGGGCGCTGGCAGTTTGCCGAGCAGTGGCGTCTCGATGGTGGTTTGGCGGTGGTCTACGGCGAAAACCAGAGCGACAACAAACCGCTGGCCCAGATGCCGCCGCTTGATGGCAAGCTGGCGTTGGGCTGGCAGCCGGACGAGGCGCTGAGCTTTACCCTGCTGGGGCGCGCGGTGGCGGCGCAGGAGCGGGTGGACATCGGTTCCGGCACCGTTGCGGGTCAGGATCAGGGTGAGACTCCGGGCTTCTTCACCATGAACCTGAGCGGCGCCTGGCAGTTTGCCAAAGGGTGGCAACTCTCGGCCGGGGGAGACAACCTGTTCGACACCTTCTACTACGAGCACCTCTCCAAGTCAGTGCACGCCAGTCAGGCGGGGCTGGGCTACGAGCAGAGCGGCCGCATCCCCGAGCCGGGCCGTTCCTACTGGCTCTCGCTCAACTACCGTTTTGCCTCGGCAGGGGGGCTCTAACCAGTTGAGTCAGATAACGTTTTCAGTCACAGACACCGCTGTGTGAGCATCGCTATCATGGTGAAAAACAGGCGTATCAGACGCCTGCTCTCACAGCGGGAACATAACAATGAAACAGGGAACGTTACGCTATGGCGGCCTGCTCGGGGCCGCCCTGTTACTTGCGGCTTGCGGCGGCAGCGGTAGTTCAGGTGGGGAGAGTTCTCCCCCCGTCGTCAATCCGCCGGTCACCCACCCTCCGGTCGCCACGGCCAGTCGTGCCTGCTATGGCGACGATCAACCCGCCTGCAACCTGCGCATCTATCAGGTAATGGTGGAGTCGTTTGCCGATGGTGACGGCAGCGCCAACTACGGCGTCGGCTATGGCCCCTCCCAGCACAACGGCGATCTGCAGGGGATCATCGACAGTCTCGACCACATCAAGAGTCTCAACGTCAACGCTATCTGGCTCACCCCGGTGTTCGACTCCTGCGCGGGGCAAGGCGGCGATAACAAGCTCGATGCCACCGGCTACTTCGCCTGCGACTTCTTCAACGTAGACCCCAACTTCGGCAGCAATGCCAAGCTCAAACAGCTGGTGGACGGGGCGCACCAGCGCGGCCTCTATGTCTTCCTCGACGGGGTGTTTGGCCACGTCAACAATGCGGGGGTGAGCAAGCCATCGCCAGAGGGGCGTCTGCCAGCCCTCACCAGCGGCGGTGCGGGTTATCCCGGCCAGCTGGTGGATTACAGCAAGCCGGAGAGCCTCGCCTACTTCAAGGAGGTCGCCCGCTACTGGGTCGAGCAGTACGGTATCGACGGCTGGCGCCTCGATCAGGCCTATCAGCTTGGGCTGGATGATTGGCGCGCCATTCGCAGCGAGGTGGAGCAGGCCAGCGCAGCGCGCAAGGCCGCCGGTCAGCAGTGGGGCACTCTCGGCTACATGGTGGGCGAGGTGTGGAAGGGGGCTGACGACATTCGCGCCCAGGCTTACGGCAGCAGTGACAATCCGGCGCTCTCCTCGGCGTTCGACTTCCCGTTGCGCTACGGCATCCTGCAGGCGCTGGCGGTCGAGGAGTCCGGCAAGGGCGGGCAGGGGGCCAGCGTGCTCGATGCCAGCTGGAACAAGGTGGAGAACTACCCGAATCACGCCATGCCGAATCTGATGCTGGGCAACCACGATCTGGTGCGTTTTGGCGATCTGCTGGAGCGCGGCAACTTTAAATCGACCGAGTACTGGCAGCGCCACAAGGCGGCCTTCAGCTTTATGGCGGCCCGCTCCGGCCCCATCACCTTCTACTATGGCGAGGAGTTTGGCGATGAGGTGCCGGGCTTTGCTGCCAAGGTTGGTGGTGACTGTGCGGCGCAGGGCTTGTGCGACGATCATGTGGCCCGCAGCGACGGCAAGGTGCCCGCTGTCACCGGTTTTGTGCCGGGTAGCGAACAGGCTGAGTTGAAAGAGTGGCTGGCCCAGCTGCTGGCGATGCGCGCCGCCCACCCCGCCCTCTATCAGGGAGAGCGAGTCAAACTGGTGGCCGAGGGCAGTCTCTATGGTGACATCAAGCAGACGGCGGGGGAGCAGATAGTCTACCTGCTCAACCTCTCCACCACGGCGCTCAGCTACAACCTGCCTACGGGCAAACTGCGCAGTGGCAGCGCGCTGGTGGATCTGCAAAGCGGCGAGAGTCTGGCCATTGGCGGCAGCAGTGTGACGGTGGAGATACCGCCCTTGAGCGGGCGTTTCCTGCGTCTGCAATAAGTCAGCCACAGCACGCTTTGATATGAGAGAGGGCCCCATCGCGGGGCCCTCTCTGTCATTGTGGGCGACAAAGTCATGGCGGGGTTATGCGGTGCTCTGGCCCCGGTTTTCCAGCCGCTGGCGGAAGGCGCGGGCCAGTCGCTCGTAGAGATCCTGCGCCTCCTTGTCTTCGATATCGCCGCGGATCCAGGGGTTGTCGACGATCTCCAGCAGCACGCAGTCGCGCCCCTGCTGGCGCAAATCGAGCCCGTAGAGGCCATTGCCGAGCTGATGCACTGCGCGGCGAGCGGTCTGCAGTACCCGCTCCGGCACCTCGTTAAGCGGCAGCGCCTCGATGCGGCTCATGTCGAGGGGGTGCTTGCGCCGGCGAATGCGGTTGCCGGGTTCGGGCCGGTAGCGGCGGCAGGCGAACAGCGGCGAGCCGTCGAGAAAGCCGATGCGCCAGTCGAACTCGGCGGGGATCCGGCTCTGCACCAGCAGCAGGGCGGATCTCCCCAGCCCCTCGTCCAGCAGGCGGGCCAGCTGCTGCTCGTCGCTGGCCATGGCGAGATCGCGCCCCTGTGCGCCGTCGGGCACCTTCACCATCAATGGCAGGCCGAGCCGCTGTACCAGCTCGTCCACATGGTGGCGGCCGCGGCGGGTCACCACCATGGTGGGCGGCATGGGCACGCCGCTGCGCACCATCAGCTCGTAGAGATAGAGTTTGTTGCTGCAGGCGAGGATGGCGCGGGAGCTGTCGATCACCGGCATCTTGAGCTGTTCGGCGCGATGGGCAAATTCGAAGGTGTAGTGGCCGACCGCGGTTTCGGCACGCAGCCAGAGGGTGTCGAACTCCGGCAGCCGCTCTATGGCTGACGGTGGCAGGATCTCGGCCCGGATGCCCTGGGCGGTGGCAGCCCGGATAAAGCGCTCCAGCGCCAGCCCGTCACTGCTGGCACGGCCATCATCGGGGTCGACCAGAATGGCGAGCTGGTAGAGCGGCGCCGCTTGCTCCTCATCACCGGTGCCCACCAGCGCCTGGGCGTGGTGCAGCATCAACTCTTTCTCGCTTGGGCTCAGCGCCAGCGGTGACAGGCTCTGCTGCTGGCGCACGGACCAGCCGTGGCGGCCGCGCTTGAGGGTCAGCTCCTGCAGCGGCAACTGGCTCAGGCCATAGTAGTAGCGGGCCAGCCCCGCCAGCTCGCTCTGTTCACACTGGCCGAAGATGGCGCGTACTCTAATCCGATCCTCGCTCTGCTGGGCCAGCCATCCCTGCGCCTTGCGCCACAGCTTGGCCGGTGGCTGCTGGGGTTGTAGTCGGCTGATGGCTTGCAGACCAGGCAGGCAGTGGTGGCCGCGGGCCTGGGCCAGCAGCGAGCAGTAGTAGCCTGCGCTCAGGTGTTCCAGATTGCGGCAGAGGTTGATGATGCGGGGTCGGCCGCCGGTGGTCGGCACGCCATGTTGCAGATAGGTGCGGGCGGTCAGCAGATAATCGGCATGGCAAGGCCAGTCGCCCAGCTCTTCGACGATGACATAGGTACTCATATTTTCGGCTCCACAGATCAGACTGCCTGAACAGGCAGGATCCCCAGTGGGCTTCGATGCACCGACAAGCACGACAATGGCGCGAGGGGAAACAAGAGGTTACAGTGCCTAATATGACGCCTTGGTAACTTGTGATACAAGTCGCATTTTTGGTGCTGAGGATAAATAATCGAACAAGGACTCCCCGTGTTGACCGTACGTGCGGCCCGAACCGATGATCTGGGCGCCATCGTTAATCTGGAACGCTACTGTTTTCCTCCCGAAGTCGCCTTTGGCCGCAGCCGCTGGCACTATCTGCTGGCCCACGCCAAGGGGCGCACCCTGTTGCTGCTGGACGAGAAACATCAGCTGATGGGCTATCTCTGCCTGCTGGAGCACAGAGGCTGGGATCGGCTGGTCATTCAGGCGCTGGCCATCCGCTGGACGGTGCGCCGTCTGGGCTGGGCCCGCCGTCTGCTGGAGCAGGTGATCCGCGAGGGCAAGGCCGCTGGCTGGGGGGCGATTCGCCTCGAAGTGGGGGACGCCAACGAAGAGGCGCTGGCGCTCTATCAGGGATTGGGATTTCGTCCCCAGCAGCGGCTGGCGGACTACTATGGCCGCGACCAGCACGCCCACCGACTGGTGCTGCCGCTGGTGAGCGACGAGGAGCGTGAGCGGCGCAGAGTGGCTCGCACTCAGGCGCGCAAGCCGTCTTTACAGGTCAACTGACCATATTGAACGAGCAGAATCGAGGAGCAGGATGAGCTGCGACAACTGTCTTGCCACCGCCATCAGGGCAAAGCTGGGGCGCTGTCCGGTCTGCGCTGGCCAGACCTTCGTCATCGGCCTGATTGGCTGGTTGGTCTGGTGGTGGTGCGGCGCCGACACCTCGGTCAACGCCCTCACCGGCCTGCTGTTTGCGCTGGGTGGCTCGGGCCTGTTGCTGCTCCATCTGGTGGTATTTGTCTGGCGCAAGGCGACCGGACGTGAATTGAGCGATGAATAAATCAGATTGGATTCAACAACATAAATAACAATATCGGTGTAGATATGGAGGTTCAGATGATTGCAATGGTAACGGGCGCCTCGTCCGGTTTTGGTGAAGCCATCAGCCGCCAGCTGGTGCAGGCGGGCTACAAGGTGATCGGCACCGGTCGCCGTGCCGAGCGGCTGGCTGCGCTGGCTGACGAGCTGGGCGAGCAGTTCCTGCCGCTGGCGTTCGATGTGCAGGACAAGGCGGCTACCCGCGCCGCCATCGCCGCTCTGCCAGCCGCCTGGAGCGAGGTGGATCTGCTGGTCAACAACGCCGGTCTGGCGCTGGGGCTGGAGCCGGCCCACAAGGCGGATCTGGAAGATTGGGAGCAGATGATCGCCACCAACATCAGCGGTCTGACCCTGCTCACCCGCCTGCTGCTGCCGGGCATGGTGGCGCGCAATCGCGGTCACGTCATCAATATCGGCTCCATCGCCGGCACCTACCCCTATCCGGGCGGCAACGTCTACGGCGCCACCAAGGCGTTCGTGAAGCAGTTCAGCCTCAACCTGCGCGCCGATCTGGCGGGCACCGCCATCCGCGTCACCAACGTGGAGCCGGGCCTGTGCGGCGGCACCGAGTTCTCCAACGTGCGCTTCCACGGTGACGATGCCAAGGCGGCCTCCGTCTATCAGGGGGTGGAGGCGATCCAGCCGGAAGATATCGCCAATACCGTGCTCTGGGTGAGCCAGCAACCGGCCCACGTCAACATCAACAGCATCGAGATTATGCCGGTGGCCCAGACCTTCGGCCCGCTCAATATCAGCCGCCGCTGATTGCGGCAGGTGATGAAAGCAAAAGAGGCTCCCGTGGGAGCCTCTTTGCGTTGGCGAGCCGGTCACAGGCTCATGATCTTCTTGAACTCCTCCGGCGAATACTTTTTCTCGGTGCGCTTGGTGAGATCCGTCATCAGCTTGTAGCGCAACGTTTTGGCCATCTGATAGGTCTGCTCCAACTGGCCATAGGAGTAGTCGGCGGCCAGCCCGATGGCGGTAGCCTTGTCGCTGGCGTAGGTCTGCTTCAGGCTCTTGTCGAGCAGGGCCACCTCCTTGTAGAGCTTGGTGCTCTCTTTGCTCCAGACGCCGCGCAGCAGCGGCAGGTATTTGTCCGGATCGGCGCTGGCCAGCGCGGTCAGGCTGCGGAGCTGCCAGTAGGCGGAATCGTCGGAGTAGCTGTCGCTGCCGGTGCGATAGGGCAGGGGATAGTTTTCCAAGGTGTTGTAGAGCGGCACCATCACAGATTCGGCCAGCACGCCGTAACTCTGCCAGATGAGCCCCTGCAGCTCTTTGGGCATCTCCTTGCGCAGCTGGATGACGTGGGATTCCAGCTGGCGATCGACGCGGATCGGCCGCTCCGCCTTGCCCGCGAGCGGCGTACCGTCATAGGTGGCGCTCAGCACCCTGGCTACGTCCGGCAAGGCGATGGGGGCATCCGGCTTCATAAACAGTGGATATTGCGCCTGCCGGGTCGCCTGTTTGTGGGAGGCCGTCAGCATGTTCTGGCCGAGCCACTCCCGATCCACGTTGTAGGGGTCGGCAATCACTCCGAATGCCTTGGCGAAGTTGAAATCTTTCGGGTCGGCGTTATCCAGCAGTTTGTGCTCGCGCACGAACTCCAGCAGCTTGGGCGAGTGCAGCACATCGGCGCTGTCGAGATTGACGCCGTGGATGCGCAGGCCGTTGGCCACCATGGCGTAGCTGTCGTCCGGCACCCGCACCGCGATCCAGTGGTGGCCGGAGCCAATCTCCATCAGCCAGGCTTCGTTCACATCCGCCAGATAGAGGCTGTTGCCCTCACCGGCACCATATTGCTCCACATAGCGGCCGAGCAGCTCGACCCCCTCTTTGGCCGTCCTGGCTTGCGGCAGGATCAGGGTGGGGATGATGGCTTCAATCACTCCCTTCTCAATCAGCGGATCGGCTTTCCGGGCCTTGTCGTTGACCTCGGCACTGGTGGTGGCCGAGATGGCGACGTTGAACTCGTTGATGCCGCGCTCTTCATAATATTTGCCTGCCGGGTCGCTGGTTGTGGCATCCCAGTCGTGGATGGCGGAGTAGGCGAAAAATGCCTTGGGCATCGGCACTTCCAGCCCGTTGCCCAGCTTCCAGAGTTTGCCCTCGTTCTGCTGCGCGGGCCGGAAGGCGAGGTACTTGTTCCAGTTGTTGACGCCAAAATCCTCGTTTCTGGCGATCATCACGCTGCCATCGGCACTGGCCCCCTTGCCGACGATAAGGCCGGTACAGGCGTCAGCACTGGTGCCAAGCAGGGTGAGCAGGGTGGCGGAGAGAAGACTCAAGGTGTGTTTTTTCATAGGTGTACCCGAAGGGTTGCGGTGAGTGAGAGTCAGGCGAGGGGATGAGGTGTGGGGAGGCTGCAACTCCGAACTGGCAGCGGAGTGAGCACGGCAGATTGGTCTGCCTGTTATTGGTTTGACGAACAGATCATCCATGACACGGCTGGCTGGTTGTGATGTGCGCCAAAATTGTATTCCTGAGTGGTTGTTTATTTTGTGATCGAGCTGCGGTTCCTGACTTTTCTCTGGCATCGTGGCGCGTGGACGGCAAAATGTGCCAAAACAGCGTGAGCTGGCAGCAGATGAGTCATGATTCTGACGCCTGCTTGCGAGGGATGCGTGGTGAGATCCGCCATATATCTGGATCTCGCACTATCTGACAAGTTGGCCTGTAACTTGCTGGTTTAATTGATAATGGTGGGGCATGACGCCCCATGTGACCGGATCAGCCTGTGCCCATTGCCGCAGATGCGCACTGAATTGGAGCCCCCATGGATATCAAACCCTACAGCCAGCAGCTTGCCCAGAACGCATCCAACAACCGTGCCCTCGCTACCCTCAACAGTGCCAGTAGCGGCGGTCAGGGCGGTGGCTGGGAGGAGATGGTCAGCCTCTCCACCCAGCGCATGACCGGCCAGGCCCAGCAGGTGCTGACCTACGAACATCTGGCCAAGAACAACAAGTTGCCACCGGCGCTGGATATGAGCTCCGACAAGGGGGGCGTAGTGCAGCAGCTGGTGGACAAGGCGCTCGGTTTCGATCGCAAGAAGTTCAACGAGATCGAAGAGAAGCTCAAGACCATCGCCGATAACAAGAAGCTGACGCCGGAAGAGCGGGCGGAGCAGAGCAAGCCGCTCAACGAGCAGCGAGAGGCGATGCTCAAGGAGGCGATGGATCGCCTGACCGGCAAGAAGAGCTCATCCAAAGATGAGGCCAAAACTGCCTGATCCTGCCGCTGTTCTGAGATCTACCCGGTCGGCACCGATGGGCCAGTGTCGACCGCCGATGGGCAAGCTCCTGCCACCTCTTTTGACCTCACCTCCCCACAGGCGCACAATGTCCGCGCATTGAGCCAGTCGAGGAGTCCGCCGTGTACAACTTCCAATATGCCAATCCGACCCGTATCTGTTTCGGCGAGGGGCAGATCGCCAGCCTGCCCGAACTGATCCCGCCCGGCAGCCGGCTACTGGTGCTCTACGGCGGAGGCAGCATCAAGCAAAACGGCGTCTATGAGCAGTTGACCCGGGCGCTGGAAGGGGTGACGTGGCAGGAGTTCTCCGGCATCGGCGCCAACCCCAGATTCGAGCTGTTGATGGAGGCGGTGGCGCAGGTGAAGCGCGAGCGCATCGACTTCCTGCTAGCCGTCGGCGGCGGCTCGGTAGTGGATGGCACCAAGTTTGTCGCGGCGGCCGCCTGCTACGAGGGGGATGATCCCTGGGATATCTGCGGTAAACAGGCGAGTGTGCACAAGGCGCTGCCGATGGGCTGTGTGCTGACCCTGCCAGCCACCGGCTCCGAGAGCAATCCCACCTCGGTGGTGAGCCGGGGGGATGTGAAGATCTCCTTCAGAAGCCCGCTGGTGCAGCCGCAGTTTGCGGTGCTCGATCCGGCGACCACCTACAGCCTGCCGCCGCGCCAGACCGGCAATGGCGTGGTGGATGCCTTCGTCCATATCGCCGAGCAGTACCTCACCTTTCCGGTGGGAGGCGAGGTACAGGATCGGCTGGCGGAAGGTTTGCTGCAGGTGCTGGTGGAGAACGGCCCCAAGGCGCTGGCGGAGCCTACCAACTATCAGGTACGGGCCAATCTGATGTGGGCCGCCAGTCTGGCGCTCAACGGCCTTATCGGCTGTGGGGTGCCGCAGGATTGGGCCTCTCACGCCATCGGCCATCAGCTGACGGCGCTCTACGGGCTGGATCACGGCCAGAGTCTGGCCGTGGTGCTCCCTTCGCTGCTCCGTGAGCGGGCGAGCCAGAAGCAGGACAAGCTGGCCCAGTTTGCCGAGCGGGTGTGGCATTCGACCCGCGAGGACAAGGCCCTGCGCATCGAAGAGGCGATTATCCGCACCGAGCAGTTCTTCCAGAAGATGGGACTGGGTACCCGGCTGGCCGATTATGGCCTCAGCGAAAGTTGCATTCCGGCGGTCTGCTCCAATCTCAAGCGGGTGGGGCGCACCGCGCTCGGTGAGCAGCAGGATATCGACCCGGATCGGGTGGCACGCATTCTCGCCCGCGCGCTATAAGCCGGCGCCGGTTTGTTTCCCTGGCTGATGCATTTTCCCAATTAAAGAGGGCCGCTTGTTGCGGCCCTCTTGCATGACGGGTTAGCCGATCACTCGGTGCGAGCCTTCAGATAACCGGCGTAATCCGGGATCTGCACGCTGAACGCCTGGCGCATATGGGGGCTGTCCATGATGAAGTCGGCGGTCGCTTCGTTGGTGGCTACCGGGATGTTCCAGACTGCCGCGAGGCGCAGCAGCGCCTTCACGTCCGGATCGTGGGGCACCGCATTGAGGGGATCCCAGAAGAAGATCAGCACATCGATCTTCCCTTCGGCGATCAGGGCGCCGAGCTGCTGGTCGCCCCCCATGGGGCCGGAGAAGAGGCAGGTGATGGGCAGTTGTGCCTGCTTGCCGAGCATGGTGCCGGTGGTGCCGGTTGCATAGAGGTGGTGGAGCTTGAGTTCCTCCTTGCGGCGCATCACCCAGTTCAGCAGAGGGGTCTTCATGTTGTCGTGAGCCACCAGTGCCACCCGCTTGTGGGGCGCCATCTCGCGTGCAATCTGTTCCATGGAAATCGTCCGTAGCATTGTTATTGGCAGAGAGCCGTATCCTAATCGAAAGCCATGACAGATGCTGTGTCGGGCGTATTAACTGTGATCCTGTCGAAAAGTTTTCGGGTCATGGCTGCTCAAATGAAGAGACCCGCGCTGGCGGGTCTCTTTGCTTGCTGGCCTGCTGGCTCAGGAGCCGTGATGCAGTTGCGACTGCTGGTAGTTTTCCAGCCCGATGCGATCGATAAGATCGAGCTGGGTCTCCAGCCAGTCCACGTGCTCCTCCTCATCCTCCAGGATCTCCTGGAACAGGTCGCGGCTGATGTAGTCCTGCACCGACTCGGCATAGGCGATGGCTACCTTGAGGTCGGGGATGGCATCCATCTCCAGCGACAGGTCGCAGCGCAGCATCTCTTCCACCGTTTCACCGATACGCAGCTTGCCCAGATCCTGCAAATTGGGCAGCCCTTCCAGAAACAGCACGCGCTTGACCAGCTCGTCGGCGTGTTTCATCTCATCTATAGACTCGTGATACTCCTTGTGCCCGAGCGCCTTGAGGCCCCAGTCATCGTAGATACGGGCATGCAGGAAGTATTGGTTGATGGCAATCAGCTCATTGGCCAGCACCTTGTTGAGGTGGGCAATGATCTTGGGATCTCCTTTCATCGACAGTGCTCCTTGGTTCGTGCCTGAGGCTTCGATCGTTAGAGCTTAGTCCAGAAAAATGACAACAAGAGGTCTGGCGAGCCAGCTCGCCTGAGAAAAGGGGTGACCCTGTTGGCGGGTCGCATCAGAAAAGAGGTGTCAGGATCAGGCCACTTCGTAGTAGAGCACGGGTTGCTCCTGCTCCATCTTGTCGAGCTCGGCGGCAATGATCTCCATGGTCATGCGTACGCACTTGCCGCACTGGGCGCCCACCTCGAGCGACTGCTTGAGCTGGCGGAATTCGCTTTTACCTGACTGCACCGCTTTGCGGATCTGGGTATCTGTGATGCCGCGGCACAAACAGACATACATGGTGGTTACCTCGCGCTGAAATTAAATGAAATCTAAATGAGAATGGTTCGTAGTGCAAATAACCATTAGTAATAAGATCCCCTGCTTGCCACTGTGCAACCCCTTGGGGACAATGCTGGCAACCAGAGGAGAGCACCATGTTCAAGAAACTGTTCAGCGCCCTGTTCGGGGGCGAGCCGACCAAGGCACCGGAAGTCACCCCCACCGAATATGCCGGCTATCTCATCTATCCGGAACCCATGGCAGAAGGTGGCCAGTACCGACTGGCAGGGCGCATCACCAAGGAGCTGGACGGCGTGCTGCACACCCATCGTTTCATCCGCTCCGATCTGTTTGCCAATCCGGCCGATGCCGAGCGTTTCATGGTGCAGAAGGCCCACACCTTTATCGATCAGATGGGAGATCGCATGTTCGAACCCCGCAAACCGGCTGACAGCCAGGCTTCATGACTCTGCAAGAGGTCACCCTGCTGCGCGAGGCGCTGGCCCGCGCCGGTGAACGGCGCCTGATCTGGCTGGAGGGGGAGGAGGCCGACTGCATTGCCCGCGCCCAATCCCTGCTCGGCGAGACTGTATTCTGGCTGGGTGCCGGGCCCGAGTGTTATGCCCCGCAACCCGCTGCCAAGGCGCAGCAGCGGCTCGGTCAGGAGTGCGACACGCTGGTGTTCAACGCTTTCAGCGGCTTTCATCCCGATGCCTTCGGGGCGCTGGCAGGTACTCTATGCGCCGGTGGCTTGCTGTTGCTGCTGACCCCGCCCAGAGTAGAGTGGCCTGCATGGCCGGATCCTGACCGGATCCGGCTGGTGGCGCAGCCGGAGGAGGCGGGTCGGGCCGGTCACGGCTTTATCGCCCGGCTGGTGCGGTTGCTGGCGGGGAATCCGGCCCTCTCTCTGGAGCCGCCGGTTTGCTCACAGCCGTGGCAACCGCTTGGGCCAGAGCGCAGGCTGAGCTGCGATCAGGCACGGGCGCTGCCCGCCATCCACAAGGTGTTGCACGGTCATCGCCGTCGGCCGCTGGTGCTGAGCGCCGACCGTGGCCGTGGCAAGAGTACGCTGCTGGGCTTGGCTGCCGCCGAGCTGCTGCGCCAGCAACCCTCGCTGAACATAGTGGTGACGGCCCCCTCGCAGGCAACGGTAGCGACCCTGTTTGCCCACGCCGCTCGCGGGCTAGATACTACGCCGGAACAGCTGACCGGACTGAGCTACTGCTCGCCGGATCGGCTGGTGCACGAGGCGATGAATCCCGATCTGCTGCTGGTGGATGAAGCGGCCGCCATTCCGACCCCGCTGCTCGAAGCCATGCTGGCCCGCCATAGCCGCATCGTGTTTGCCACCACCGAGCACGGTTACGAGGGGACGGGGCGCGGTTTTCACCTGCGCTTCAAGCGGGTGCTCGATAGCCAGACCCCGGAGTGGCAGGAGATCCACCTCTCTGAGCCCATTCGCTGGAGTGAGCGCGATCCGCTGGAGCCACTAATCTTCCGCCTGCTCGGCCTCAATGCCGAAGTAGCAACGCCCTTGCCGCCGACCAGCCCGAGCTGGCGTCTGCTCAGTCAAGAGGCGCTGGCGAGCGACGAGGAGTTGCTCAACCAGCTGTTCGGCCTGCTGGTGCTGGCTCACTACCAGACTACGCCGAGCGATCTCAGATCCCTGCTGGAGAGCCCGGATCTCGACATCCATCTGCTGGAGCAGGATGAGAGCTTGCTGGGAGTGGCGCTGGTGGCGCGGGAAGGGGGAATTGACCCTGAACTGGCCGAGGCGATCTGGGCCGGGCGCCGCCGTCCGCGCGGCCATCTGCTGCCCCAGTCGCTGCTGGCCCATGCCGGTTTCAAAACCGCGGGGGCGCGCAGCTACGCCCGGGTGATGCGTATCGCCATCCATCCCGAGCTGCACCGGCACGGGCTGGGTTCGCTGCTGCTTGGCAGGCTTGAAGAACATTATCGTCAGGCGGGGATCGATTACCTCGGTTCTGCCTTTTCGGCCAGCGCCGACCTGCTCCCTTTCTGGCGCAAGGCTGGATTGACGGTACTGCGCATCGGCCTGCAGCGGGATGCCGCCAGCGGCTGCCACGCAGCCCTGCTGCTCAAAGCGCTGAAACCCGAACATGAGCCCGAGCTGGAGCAGTGGCAGCAGCGTTTTGTACGCCAGCTGCCGACCCTGCTGGCGGGTGAGTTGAAAGGATTGGATCCCGAGCTGGTATGGCAATGTCTGCAAGGCAGCACTGCTACCGCAGCGGAGCTTGGCGAGTTCGAGCGTGATGAGGTTGAGTGCTTTGCCCTGCATCACAAGCCGTTCGAACTGAGCCAATCCAGCTTGCAGCTGTGGTTGGCGCGCCATCTGGATGTTCTGGCTTCGCTGACCCCTGACGAGCGTTATCTGCTGATCGCAGCCATCTGGCTATATGCTGACTGGGGAATGCTGGCCGCGAGGTTGCAACTGGCGGGCAAGCCCGCCGTGATCAAGAGTTTGCGGGCGCTGCTGGCGCGTCTCTTGAGTTCCTCTACCACTCGATAGGTTTGCCCTGCCAGTCGAGAAAGCTCAGCTCGCCATCCGGTTGCAGCCGGTTCATCAGGTTAATCAGATGGTCGGCTACCAGCTCGGGACTCTGCACATTTCCCGCCGGTACATTGGCGTGAAACGGGCGGGAGAGTTGGGTATCCACGGTGCCGGGATGGAAGGCCAGCAATTTGACGCCGGGGGCCCGCCGGGCCAGCTCGATGGCGGCACACTTGAGCAGCATGTTGAGGGCGGCCTTGGATGCACGATAGCCATACCAGCCGCCCGTTCGGTTGTCGCCAATGCTGCCGACCCGGGCGCTGAGAACGGCCAGAATGCAAGGCTCGCGGCCAAACAGCGGTAACAACTGGTTGATCCAGCGCAGCGGCAGCAAGGCATTGGTCTGGTAGAGGCGGCTCATGGCATCGAGATTGAATGCTTCGAGCCGCTTCTCCGGCTGAATTTCCCCCTGATGCAGGATGCCGTTGCAGATCACCACCCGATAGGGTCTCGGTGCCAACTCAGCGATGTGGGCCACCACTTCTGTCATTTGCTCATCGCTGTAATCGCAACATAGCCAGTGCAGACCCGGCGATGAGAGGCCAGCAGGTGCGGGCTGACGGCTGATGGCAATCACTGGCCCGACACCCGCCGCCAACCAGTGTGTCACCAGAGCCGCCCCGATACCGCCAGAAGCGCCAATCACGACGATACCTTCACTCATCTCAGGCTCCTTGTGAGTGCATGATGGATTTCACCATCCGCCAATGTTGTCCTGATTGGCAGATACGCTCCCGCCAGCCTGCGGGATCAAGCGGTTAACGATGCAATCTTGCCGAGATCCGAGCCGTTGGGTGAATTCCATTCCTATACTGAGGGAAAACCGCAGCGGTCTGCTGCCCGCGCAACCAGAATGAGAGTCACCATGATGTCCAAAGATGGGGAAGAGCGTAAATCTATCCTGACCGAAAGTGGCACCAACGAGCTTGAGATCATCGAGTTTCACCTCAAGAAGCAGCTACCGGACGGCCGTGAAAAAACCGCTTATTACGGGATAAACGTCGCCAAGGTGCGCGAGGTGATCCGGGTGCCTGAGACCACAGATTACCCCAACGCCCAGCGCCATATGGTGGGGGTCTTCTCCCTGCGGGATCGGCTCATCCCGCTGGTGGATCTGGCGGGCTGGCTCGGCATCAAGACCAACCCTGACCCCAGCCACAAGGTGGTGATCGTCACTGACTTCAACAAGATGGCCAACGGTTTTCTGATCGATAGCGTCAGCCGGATTCACCGGGTCTCCTGGGAGGATGTGGAGTCCCCCAGCCAGTTTCTGGAGGCGGGGGAGAACGACTGCGTGGTGGCCGTGGTCAGGCGCGATGGCAACCTCATCATGATCCTCGACTTCGAGAAGATCATCGCCGATATCAACCCCGAGCTCAGCATGGAGAAGTACGACGTCACCCAGGACCGTAAGGTGCTCATCGACGATCGCATGATGGCGCTGCGCCAGGGCAAAACCATTCTGGTGGTGGACGACTCGGCCTTTATCCGCAAGATGATCGAGACCACCCTGCGTACCGCTGGCTACAACGTGATCACGGCCAAGGACGGCGGCGAGGGGTTGGAGATGATGACGGATTTCGATCGTCTGGCCCAGGAGGAGAGAATGCCGGTGACCGGCTTCGTCAATGCGGTGATCACCGATGTGGAGATGCCGCGCATGGATGGCATGCACCTGCTCAAGCGGCTGCGGGATACCCCCTCCTACAAGGAGATGCCCATCGTGATGTTCTCCTCCCTGATGAGCGATGACAACCGTCAGAAAGCGCTGCAACTGGGGGCCAACGATACCATCACCAAGCCCGAGATAGGGCGCATGGTGGGGATGATGGATCACATGCTGCTGGGGATTGCCCCGCCTTCGCCCGCCAACAACATCTGACCTGCCGTTAACTTCCAATTAGCCGGTCGAATCCACTGACCGGTGCCTCAAGCGGCCACTCCTTGCCAAGGAGTGGCCGCGCTGTTTTGGCTGTTTGCTGCGATTCCCGACGCCCCTTGTCTCCCGGATATGATTTATGTAATGATAATTATTATCATTTGTTGGTGTGAAGCATATGACAGCAACCTGGGTGAAGGGATGGGTCGAGTCGACCGAAGGTGGCAGCAGCATGAGTCACTGGAAACAGCAGACCCGAGAGGGCAACCGGCTGTTTGACTGCGGCGAGTATCATCAGGCGTTGGCCCATTATCAGCAGGCGCTCTGGCTGGCTCGTCAGCAATTGGTGCAGTGGCATGACGCCGATGAGGCGGTGGCTGCGCTGGTTGTGGCTCACCACAATCTGGCGGATCTGCTGGTGGCCATGACTCTGCCCGATCGCGCCGCCGACCTGCTCTGCTATGTGCACGACTGCCTGCTGGCGACCTGTCACTCCCCCGCTTGCTCCTCTCGCCTGCGAGAGGCTGCTTTGCGCCATACCCGCACAACCCGTGCCGAGTTGCTGACGTTCGTACAGCGCCACGGCAGCCACGCCGGGATCATGTGTTCGCTCGGTCACTGCCTGTGTCAGAGCGAGCCCTCATCCCGGCTCCATTAATCCGAACAGAGGTCATCATGAGCCATACCCTGCCAGCCCTGAACTATGCCTACGACGCACTGGAACCCCATATCGATGCACTGACCATGGAGATCCATCACAGCCGTCATCACCAGACCTATATCAACAACCTCAACGCCGCGCTGGAAGGGGCGCCAGAGCTGGCCGCAATGCCGGTAGAGGCTCTGCTGCGCCGCTTCGATACTCTGCCTGCCACCTTGCAGGGGGCGGTCCGCAACCATGGCGGCGGCCATGCCAACCACTCCCTGTTCTGGCTGGTGATGAGCCCGCAGGGGGGCGGTGAGCCGGGTGGTGAGCTGGCTCTGGCCATCGAGCGGGAATTGGGGGGATTCGATGCCTTCAAGCAGGCTTTCACTCAGGCTGCTCTGAGCCGTTTTGGTAGCGGCTGGGCCTGGCTGGTGGTGGACAAGGCGGGCAGATTGCAGGTGGAGAGCAGTGCCAATCAGGATAGCCCCCTGATGCATGGGCATACCCCGATCCTGGGGCTGGATGTGTGGGAGCACGCCTACTATCTCAAGTACCAGAACAAGCGTCCTGACTATATCGCAGCCTTCTATCAGGTGGTGGATTGGGCCGAAGTGGCCCGCCGCTATCAAGCGGCGAGAGGCTGACTTGGCCGCTGGGTATGGGTGTGCAGGCTCATCGCCACAACCCGCGCTGTAATACCAAGACCCGCCAGTTGGCGGGTCGTCTGTTTATGGTGTGGCAGTGCTGACACTGGCGGCTGAAGGGGTCATCGGCAATGTGGGCAAGGCCGCGCTGGGCATCTCGGCGGCGGTTTCTGCCGCGGATTTGGCGGGAGTGACCGGCTCAGTCGTTGCCGCAGCGGATAAAGCTAGCGTGACTTGTTCCGTCACGGCCGAGGCTGATGGAGTAGCCGACTCGGTGGCAACAGCGGCAGAGACTGCCGCTGGCTTGGCCTCATCCACAGCCGGTTTGGGCTGTTTGAGGCAGGGTTGCAGGCTGCCGATGGTGCTCAGTGACTGGCAAGGCACAGGCAGACCGATGGGGACCGGTGCCCCGAGAAACTTGGGCCCCTTGTCCAGTACATAGAGGTCGAGCAACCCCATCAGGCGGGCAAAGACTTCCCGCACCCGGGTGCGGATCCCCTGATAGGCGCTGGGGTCCTCGGCATTGAAGCCGACCGCATCGATACCGAAATGGCGGGCGATGAAAATGGCCCGCTCGTTGTGAAAGCCCTGGGAGACCACGGTAAAGCGCTCCTGGCCGAACACCTCTTTGGCGCGAACCACTGAGTCGAGGGTGCGGAATCCGGCGAAATCCATATAGATGACGGAGGCGGGGATACCCGCCTTGATCAGGGCGCGGCGCATCTGGCGTGGCTCGTTGTACTGCACGGTGGCGTTGTCACCGGAGACGATGATGAAGTCCACCTTGGCATTGTTGTAGAGCTCGGCCGCCGCCTTGATACGGTATTTGAAGTAGTGGTTGGGGCCGCCACCGGAGAGATATTTGGAGGTCCCCAGCACCACCGCAACCCGGTTGTAGGGCACCTTGTCTACCTGATCGTAGGTGTAGTGACGGGCATCCGAGACGATCCACTCGCTGTAGCCCAGCAGCATGGCAATCAGGGCCAGCAGCAAAACGAGGCAGGCGAGGAGGATCTTGGCAAACTTCTTCATGCGCGGTGCGGTCAGGGTCTGAAGTTGGGAGTGGCTATCGGCATTCTATTACAACTCGGCCGCTGGCGTCAGGCTTGATAACGGGCGGGCACCTCATTCGGGCAGAGGTTGTCGCAGCAGAGGCCGGGAGAGCGGGAGGATAAAGAGAGGGGCTGCGGTGGCAGCCCCTCTGGTCGGTGAAGGTTTATCAGTGGGCGGAGTCGTTACCCTTGCAGGCGTCGGACTCCTTGTTGGCTTGCCACCAGGGCAGTAGATCCCGGGCGAGCCATGCCTGATAGGCGTCGCTGTCGTTGGCGATCAGCCGGTCCAGCTCCCCTTCGAAGTCGCTCATCGCCTGCTGTCGATCCGGATTGCGCAGCGCTTGTGCCAGCGTCAGCCAGCTGGCGCCGCGACCGGTATCGTTGAGGAAGCGGTGCACGGTATAGGACCAGGAGTAGACCATCTCGCCACCCTGCTCGTAGTCAAGGTGGAGGATCGCCGCCAGTGTCGGGCGCTGGTTGGCGGGGCGGTTTGCCACGTTATCCAGACCCCGGGCAAAGCACTGGCCGTGGGCGATGTACTCTGCAATCCCCTCGGCCCACCAGGTAGTGCGGTTGAGCGGATAGTGGCCGAAACTGCCGTACTGGTTGAAGCGGCCATCCAGATAGTGAACGTACTCGTGGCGCAGGTTCCACACCTGGAAGGCGGGGCGTTTCCACTCCGCCTCATAGGCGAAGAAGCGGGCCTGATTGCCGGGGCGAGCCGGATCCCCCTCGATATAGATGCCGCCATTGTCGGTGGAGACACCAAACAGCGCGCTGCCGTAGCGGCCCCAGTCGGCGGAGGAGTTGAAGATCACCAGCTCCAGCGCCTCGTTGTGATCATCGGCTACCGGTTGCCAGCCAGTCTCCATCTGCTGGTGGAAGCGCTGCTCTTCATCACCCAGCTCGCGGCAGATCCCTTCGGCCTGAGCCAGGGTCAGATCCTGGGCGCGCAGACGCAGGGTGGGCGAGCAGGTGTGCTCGAACGGCAGAATATCTTCCATGCGGATCGGGGTACAAAGCCCGGCAAACTCGCCACTGACACAGGCTTCGCTGGTGCGATCCGTGTAGGTGAGGTAGTAGCTGGAGAGGGTCAGGGAGACCTCTTCCAGCATGGCGGCCGGATGCTGGCCGCCCGGGACCAATCCCTGCTGGCGCATGATGGCGATGACATCGCGATCCAGTTGTTGGCGGTAGGCGATCGCCTTATCCGGGCTGGTGTGATGGAGGTAGCGCATCATCTGGTAGAGGCGGCTGTGGGCATCGAGGATGTTGTTGAAGATAAACAGATCCCGTGAGCCATCGCGCTGTTTCCAGAGGGCCAGCTCGCTCAGGCCCAGTTGCAGCAGGCTCTGGCGCAATGCCGCTTCCTGTTGCAGCACAGCTGCGCTGAAGTCGGCCTGCTGACCGTAAGAGGCGCTCTGATCGACCAGATTGAGCAGCTCGAACAGGCCATCGGCCCAGGGTTTGTGGCCATTGATCTGTGCCGCATGTTGCACCGCATAGCCGAGCGCCTGGTTGAGCTGGGTCAGCATGGGGGCGGCACTCTGGCGGAAGGCGGCTTGGCCAAGTTGGCCCTGCGCTGCCACGCTCCAGGCTTCCAGCACTGTGCCAGCCTGATCCTGTGGTTCAGCTCCCAGCAGCAATGGGTGGTTGAGCAGATCAATCATCACCCCGGCCAGAGCCCGGGCGGCCTGATCACTCTCTTTGCCAACGCCGCCATGGTAGTTGTGGGCGCGCACATAGTAGAGCAGCTTGTCCATTGCCGGATGGGTCGGCTGGTTGGCCGCCAGCAGGGCACGCATGCCGCGTACCACCGCCATCAGCTTGGCATCATCGTGGCCGTAATCCGCCTGCCAGGCAGGACTGTTCTGGCCGCTCACGTCGGCTACCAGTTTGGCGGCATCGTTGTCGAGCAGATCCACATCGGGCTGCTCGGGCTCGGAGCAGAGACGACCGTTGGCACGGCGGCACTCCAGCTGCTCCTCCTTGCTGGCCAGCACGATGGGGCGATTGAGCACCCGACTCTCCTGCCACTCTTTGCTCTCTGGCAGGGGTTGCCACTCGCCGCCGGCGACCGGGTATTGGTAGCCGCTATCTTGCAGCGTTACCTGAACCTCGCTGCCAGCGGGGATCACCTGACGGCAGATGCGATAGCGGATGGTGTTGCTCCCCTCCTTGCGCTCCTGCGGCTCATCACACTCCTGCTGAGGCGTGAGCTGATCCAGCTGCCACTGATAGCGGCGCCAGACGTGGATCTCGCTGACCTGAGCGGCCGCCTGACTGCCTGCCACCGGCTGCAGGCGGAAGAAGATCTGCTCCAGTCGGCCATCCCGCTCGTTTGGGGTCTCTTCAAGTACCTGCAACTGCTGCCAATCCTGCGGCTGATAGTGCCACTCCGACTCGGCGCAGCGGCCCTGCGCGTTGAGTTCGCAGCGATCCAGCTCCCTTTCGCTCTGACCCAGGATGATGGCTTGCGGCAGCGGCAGACGATCCTGCCGCTGGGCGGTCGGCGTGCCCGCCAGCTGCTCCCAGCGACCCTGCTTGAGACCATAACCGAAGTCATAACTGCTGGCAGGGATGAGCTTGCCCGCCGGAATCCGATCTTCACAGCGTACGAAGCGGATCTGCCAGCCCGCATCTACCTTGAGCTGCGGCTCGCCACACTGCTGCTCGGCCAGTGCGGCGAGATCGCTGCTCTGCCAGTCGAAGCGACGGTAGACCCTAAGCTGCTGGTAAGGAGCATTGCTGCTGCGCGCCTTGAGCTCGTAGGTGATCTCGGTGATGCGTGCGGCCAGTTGCCGGCTCGATTCGCCAGTCAGCTGATACTGTCGCCAGTCATTGGGGGAGTAGTTGGCTTGCGCCGAGGATGTCGCCAAAAGCAGGGGGCCTGCCAGCAGCAGCCACCCGGTACCTGAACGGTTCATTTTTATCCCTTTGTTCTTGTTTGTGTATTGTCTTGCGAGTAATCGCAAGGCAATTTAACCAGTTCCAAAGGGATATCAATTGCCAATTAAAAATCAGATAAATCAATAAGATGGTGGCTTTTTGAGTCTGATCGAATTATCGTGGGTTGGCGCCGCAGTAAGGACTCACATGTTTCTTTTTTGTTTTCAAAGAAGATCGGTAAATTGTGAGTCCGATCTCATTCAGCTTGTTGTGCCCGAGTGGTTTGTTGTCGGGCTACCTTGCCCAGCAGTTGGCGAGAGGGCTTGAGATTGCCGCCAAGAGCGGGCCAGGGGAGCCAGTGGTCGGGCATCATAAAGCCGGGCAGGGCGCTGCGGATCCAGGCTGCCAGCTCGGGGTAGGGCACCGGCTCGCCGTGCCAGTCGATAAAGGCGGCGGGGCGTTGCCCCCACTCGTCGCTCGGTACCGGCACCACCAGCGCCTGGGCGACAGCGGGATGATCCACCAGTCGCTGCTCGATGGTTTCGGGCTGGATGTTTTCGCCACCCGAGATGAAGAGGTTATCGAGCCGTCCCTCTACCAGCAGCTCCCCTGCCGAAGTGAACCTCCCTTTGTCGCGGGTATGAAACCAGCCTTCGTCATCGAGGGGCAGTTCCAGCTCGCCATCTCGGTAGTAACCGGCAAACAGGGTGGCGCCGCGCACGCAGATCTCCTGCTCCCTGATGCACACTTCCCGTCCCGGTAGCGGTTTGCCAACTATGCCTGCATCGCCGGGGATAGCGGTGCAGACCTGGCTCCCCATCTCGGAGAGACCATAACTCACCTTGGGTTCGAGCCCCATGGTGCAGAGGCGCTTCACCAGCGGTTGCGGGATGGCGGCGCCACCGAGCAGCAGCTCGCGCAGGCGGGTGCGAGCGGGATCAAAACCCTCTGCCAGCAGACGCCAGAGCTGGGTTGGCACCAGCGAGAGGTGAGTGATGGGCTGGTACTCCAGCCGCTCCTTGAGGGAGCGTTCACGTTGATCCAGCACCAGCATGGCGCCCGCCAGAAAGACCCGAAACAGGATGGCGTAGCCGCCCACATGGAACAGCGGCAGGGAGAGTAGCCAGCCGCAGGCCTCATCGAGGGGAATGAGGGTGGCAGAGCCGCGCGCCGAGGCAAGGTGGTTGCAGAGCCGGTGCACCACAGCTTTCGGCGTACCGCTGGAGCCGGAGGTGAGGATCATATTGTTGAGCTGGGTCGATGCCAGCGGCCATGTTTCCTCGCTTGCCGGCAGTTCGTGCGTGAAGTCGAGGCACAAGGGTTGCCAGTTGCCTGCCGGGATCTCCCCTGCCGACCAGAAGGCATCGGCATCGAGTTGTACCGCCAGCTCGCGCTGCTTTTCGAGAGGAAAGGCGGGGTTGAGCGGGCAGAACACCACGCCGCTGCGCACGCAGGCCCACGCCAGCAGCACATCTTCCAGCGCACCGCGCACCACCGCCGCCAGATGAGCGCCACGACGCACTCCGGCTTGTTCCAGCTGTTGGCACAGGCTGTTGAGGCGGGCATCGAGTTGGCGGTAACTGAGGGGGGAGACTGCGTGGATGGCAATGCGGTTTGGGGCTGTGATTGCCCGGTGGCGTACCGGGCAAGGTGTCTGTTCGGGTGAACGGGAGGGGTCAATCACGGTAATACAGTTGCTCCAGTCGACTCAGATCCGGTTTGCCATCTTGCCCCAGCAGGTTGCCTGCCATCCAGCGGCGGGTATCCAGACCCGGCGCCTGTTCCGGTGCCCACTCGCCTGCCAGATGAAACAGCTGGTTCAGGCCCAGATCCGATTCGAAACAGGAGGAGATGATCACCTTGAGCCGCAGTTCGCGGGCGCGGGCGATCAGCGCTTCGCAGTTGGCCAGCGAACCGAGCAGGGTAGGCTTGAGCACCAGCGCGCGCAGTTGCGGGATCGGCTCCCACGGCTTGCCTTGTGCCAGCAGTTCGTCCAGCGCCACCGGCATGCCGGTGCGGTTGGCGACAAAGGCGATGTCGGCAAAGTTGGCGCAGGGGTCTTCCAGATACTCGATACGGTTCGGGTCGAGGTGGCCGCAGAAGGTCCACGCCTCCTCGCGGGTCCAGCCCTGGTTGGCATCCAGCACCAGCTTGAGGGAGGGGAGGCGGTCGCACAGCAGGCGGATCAGCGCCAGCTCGTCACGCATCGGGTAGCGTGCCACCTTCAGCTTGGCCTTGCCGGGCGTGCGGTGCAGCCACTCTTTCCAGTTGCGCAGCAGCTCCTGGGGGGAGCCTTGAATGAGGGGATAGGGCTCCGGCAGCGGGTTGCTCTGCTCGGACCATGTCCGGCGCGCGCAGTCGAAGCCAAATTGCACCGACGGCAGCACGGGGTTCGGGGTATCGCCGGCGGCTAGGGCCGCCAGCGTGGCAAGGGCTTCTGCCTCTGCCTGTTGCAGGCTCTCTTTCGAGAAGCCGGGCAGGGGGGCAATTTCCCCCCAGACGTCGTTGATGCGCACCAACAGCCCCTCTCGCGCCACCTCCACCTTGCCGTGAAAGGTCAGTGGCTGGGTAAAAGGCAGTTGATAGCGATACAGGGCTAGTGTCATCAGGGGTTCCGCTTGTATTTGGAGAAGTCGGGGCGACGCTTTTCGTTGAAGGCGTTGCGGCCTTCCTGACCCTCTTCGGTCATGTAGAAGAGCATGGTGGCATTGCCCGCCAGCTCCTGCAAGCCCGCCTGACCATCACAGTCAGCGTTGAGGGCGGCTTTCAGGCAACGCAGCGCCATCGGGCTGTTTTGCAGCATTTCACGGCACCAGCGCACGGTTTCGCGCTCCAGTTCCGCCAGCGGCACGACGGTGTTGACCAGACCCATGTCGAGGGCTTGCTGGGCATCGTACATGCGGCAAAGGAACCAGATTTCGCGAGCTTTCTTCTGGCCGACGATGCGAGCCATGTAGGAAGCACCCCAACCGCCGTCGAAGGAGCCCACTTTCGGGCCGGTCTGGCCAAACTGGGCGTTGTCGGCGGCGATGGTCAGGTCACACATCATGTGCAGCACGTGGCCGCCACCGACCGCGTAACCGGCCACCATGGCAACCACAGGTTTCGGGCAGGTACGGATGTCGCGCTGGAAGTCGAGCACATTGAGGTGGTGAGTCCCCTCGTCATCGCGGTATCCACCGTAGTCGCCACGGATCTTCTGGTCGCCGCCGGCGCAGAAGGCTTTCTCGCCAAAACCGGTCAGGATGATGGTGCCGATCTGATCGTCATAACGGGCATCGGCCAGCGCCTGCAGCATCTCTTTGACGGTGCGGGGGCGGAAGGCGTTGCGCACCTGGGGACGGTTGATGGTGATCTTGGCAATGCCATCGTTGGACTTGTGATAGAGGATGTCCTCGTAACCGGCGGAGCAATCCTGCCACTCAACCGGAGCGTACAGTTCCGCTTCCGTCATTGCTTCAATCATGGTTTTTTCCTTCTGATCTGGGAGAGTGCAGTTGCGCACCGAGTTGAACACAGAGTTGGGCAATCCCGGCATGTTGAACAGGTGCATACAGTTCAGCTTCCGTCATTGCTTCAATCATGATTCGTCTCTTCTTGTTGGTTGACCCACTCCGCGAGGAGTCGGGCAAAGTTATCAGGCTGATGGGCGTGCAGATTATGGCCGCCATCCAGCACCAAGTGGTTGATTCTGCGATTTTGGTTCGCCAGCTGGCAAGCCAACTGATGGAATTTGTGATCCCGCTTGCCACTCACATAAGTAACCGGCAGCTGGCTCGCCATGAGCCAGGGGGCGAGATCCGGCTGCTTGCCTAGCGAAGTGGCGCGCAGCATGGTGGCGATGCCCTGACCGTCGTTGCCAAGGCGGCGGTCGATCTGGCGGGCCCGGGCCGCATCGTCAAGATCGGCAAACACCCCTTGCCGGTACCAGTCTGCCAGCACGTCAGCCAGGGGCTCACGCTCAAAGCGCTGCGCCCACTTTTCATCGTGCTGGATGCGGGCGGCCCGCTCATTGTCTGGTAGCCCCGGGTGGCAGTTCTCCAGCAGCAGCCCCCGCAGCCTGGCGGGCTCGCGGCTGGCGTGATAGAGGGCCAGTCGCCCACCCAGCGAGTAACCCGCCAGCAGATAGCGTTCAATGTTGCGGCTGGCCAGCTCGGCGACCAGCCACTGGTGGCTCTGCTCAAAGTCGCTGACGTTGAGATCGCGGTGCTGGCCGTGACCCGGCAGATCGAGGGCAATGCAGTGGATGGCGGGCAGCCGGTCGATCACCGGTTGCCAGTCGCCGTTATCCCCCAGCAGACCGTGCAGCAGCACCAATGGCAGTGGCGCATGGCTGCCCTTATTTGCCACGGATGGCGGCCCCCAGCGCCTTGAGATCATCGGCCACCTGCTCGCTCGGTACCCGGATCTCGATCAAGGTAACGCCATGTTGGAGGGCGGCGCTGTAATCGCGTTCGAACTCGGGCAGGGTGGTTGGCGCGCGATAGGCGAGGCCAAACATGGCGGCGGCATGTTCAAAGCTGAGACCGTGGGGCAGCCGGTAGTAGCTCTCCAGCAGCTCCCCTTCGGTGGGCACCGGCAACATACGAAAGATGCTGCCGCCATCGTTGTTGAGCAGGATCACCACCAGCGGTCGGCTCGCCTTGCTGAGCAGGGCCAGGCTGTTGAGATCGTGCAGGGCGCTGAGATCCCCAAGCAGCAGGGTGGTGGGCTCATCACTGCCTGGCTCGACCGATTGGGCAAACCCGTAGGCGGTGGCGATCAGGCCATCGATGCCGGAGGCGCCACGGTTGGTCATCACCCGGCTCGGTCCCTTGCCCGTTTCGCCGAGCATATCCATCAGTCGGGCTGGCATGCTGTTGCCGACAAACAGTTGTCCTTCGATCAGGCGGTTGAGGCGATGGCAGACCCCGAGCTCCGAGAAGCGATTGCAGGCGGCGGCGATCTGCTGGCTGGCGTTTTGTTGCAGCTCGGCCAGCCGGTGCCAGGGGGCCTGCGCTGTGGTGACCGGATGGGCCGCTGCGAAGGCGCTGGCACTGCAGAGCAGCCGGTTGCGCAGTCGGTAGTCGGGATCGAGCCGCGCCGGTTGCGGATCCACCAGCCAGTAATCCTGCCATGAATGCTGTTTGATGAACTGGCCAAGCCGCTTGGAGACAAGCCGCGCGCCAAATTGCAGCAGCACCTCGGCGCGGCCCAGCTCGGCGACGAATTCAGAATCGTTGAGCGCCATATCCATGTGGATGAGGTTGCGGCTATCGAAGCGGATCTGGCTCTGCAGATCTGCCAGCAGCGGCCAGCCGAGTTGCTCCGCCAGCGCGGCGGCGGTCTGTGCCTGATTTGGGTCGGTAATGCGACCAGCCACAACGATGCCGCGCTGTTGCCGAAAGTTTTCCCACTCCGCCTGAGGGGGGCAGGTCGGCTCGCTTTGCTGCCACGGGCTCCAGGGTTTGTGCGAGCCGAGCCAGTCACCGAGGGGGGCCAGATAGTCGGAGAAATCCTGATAGTGCTCGCCCGGGTAGAGGGGCTCGGGGTACATGCAGTTGAAGTGCACCACCCCGGGGGTGAGCGCCTGTTTGGCCAAGGCTTGGTCCACCGAGCTCAGCACAAACGCCGCAGGAATGGTCGGGGTGGGGCTCGGCAGGTTCTGCTGATAGACGGGGTAGCGGCCGAAGATCCCCTGCTGGTCGATCGCCTGATTGGCGCCGTTGTCGATCAGTTCGTGAGGACGATCGGCGGAGAGAATAATCAGCGGTACGCCGGTGAGCTGGGCCTCTGCCACTGCGGGCCAGAGGTTGGCTACCGCGGTGCCCGAGGTCATGATCACCGCCACCGGCCGGTTGCTCCCCTTGGCCAGCCCGAGCGCCATAAAGCCGAGGCCGCGCTCGTCAAAGTGCAGGTGACGACGAAAGCCGTGATGGGCGGCGGCGGCCATGGTCAGCGGCGCGGAGCGGGAGCCGGGGGCCAGCGCGATGTCGCGCACCCCGAGGCGAAAGAGCTCCTCCAGCAAGAGGGAGGACCAGACGTGGTTGAAGGTGGCGTGCTGGCTCGAAAACGGGGGGCAGGCAAACTCTTCGCTGGCAGGCTCTTTACGGGTGGGCATAGGGGCTCTCGTAGCGTGAAAAGGGTGAATGACTATCCCAGCAGGGAGAGCACATTGGCGATCTTGTTGTCGAGTTCGGCCCACTCGGCGACAGGCTCGGAACCAGCGACAATGCCGGCACCGGCAAACAGGGTAACGCTGCCCGGTTGAATGCGGGCGCTGCGAATGGCGACCGAGAACTCGGAGGTCTCCCGACTCAGCATGCCGCAGGCTCCGGCGTACCAGCCCCGATCATAGGGCTCGAACTCGCGGATAAAGGCTAGCGCTGCCTCGCGCGGAGCGCCGCCCACAGCAGGAGTTGGGTGGAGGGCGTCGAGCAGCTGCCAGTCGCAGACCCCGGGCTTGAGCTCGGCTTCGATATCGCACTTGAGATGCTGCAGCAGCCGCAGTTTCAGAATGCGCGGCTCGGTCAGGGTGGCATCGTGGGTCAGTGGCGCCAGACGGCTGAGGATGTCGGCATGTACCAGCCGGTTCTCCAGCCGGTTCTTGCTGTCGGCCAGCAGTTCGGCGGCCAGTTGGGCATCGACCTCTTCATCGCCGGAGCGGCGAATGGTGCCCGCCAGCGCCTCGGTAAAGAGGTGGCGATCTTCCCGGCGATAGAGCCGCTCGGGGGAGCAGGCGATAAAGGCCTGCTCGGGGGAGAATTGAAAACCGAAGTGGAAGCAGTCCTGGGCGTGGCGGGCCCACTGGTCGAGCATGGCCCAGGGATTGATATCTGCATCGTGGTTCGGACTGGTCAGCATACTCTCCCGCGACAGCACCACCTTGGGAGTGTGGGCCTGAAAATCGGGGGCAGTGACGCGCTCAACCAGCGTCTGCCACTGGGCGGGGCCGGGGCAATCCTGTCGCTGCCAGGGCTGCTTTTGCAGGGCGGGCAGCGGGGCTTCCGGGCGCAGGGCATCGAGGGCGGCTTCGGCCGCCTGCAGTTCGGCCTCGAGATTGTTTTCATCCAGCCAGAGGTTGAGGCAGAGGCTGACGCACTCGCCACGGCGCACCAGCTCGATGCGGGGCAGCACGAAACGGCAGGGGCCAAACCCTTGCCAGCCGGATTGGTCCGGATCAAACGCCAGCCCGCCATAGTAGCGGGGGCTGTCGTCATGATGCTGGTTGGCTGTGTTAGTGCACACCTGCTTGATGGCGTGCGGCTCGGTCAGTTCATGGATGGCGCCCAGCGCGACATACTCGGGACGAGCCTCTCCACGGGCCTGCCAGTAGATGCGGGGATAGAGGGTTTGCGCCGCGAGCCAGCCCAGAAAGGAGCGGATTTCGATCGCCACTCGCAACCGTACGAAGCCGCTGACGTTGCTGTGACGCAGGGCGTCCAGTTGTTGCTTGATATGGGTCTGAGCCAACATGGATTCTTGTCTGAGCCGGGTAGTAACGAGCGATCCGGTAGCTGGATGCCGTAGGTTTATGCCAAAGGGCGATGATTTCCTATATATTATCTGCCCATTCGTCCATGTAAATCGCCCGCGGGAGCTTCACTCTCCGGGGCCAAGTATACCCAAATCCGGTTCGATAACCCTTAACACGATCAATATCCGATTGTTTGGCCATCACAAAATGACAAATACCTTCTCTGTTTGGTTGCTGGCGGCGCGTTTGCGAACACTGCCGCTCGCCTGCTCTTCCATCCTGCTGGGCTCGGGGCTGGCTGCCAGTCGTGGCGCCTTCGATTGCACCATCATGGCGCTCTCCCTGCTGACCGCCATCCTGCTGCAGATCCTCTCCAATCTGGCCAACGATTACGGCGATGCGGTCTCCGGCGCCGACAACGGTGAACGGATCGGCCCGCAGCGGGCGGTGGTCTCCGGTCTTATCACCAAAAAGCAGATGTGCGTGGCGATGGGGCTGACTGCGCTGGCGGCGGTGGCCAGTGGCCTGCTGCTGCTGGGCTGTGCCTTTGGTGGCCAGTGGCTGCAGATTTTGGCATTTGTGGTGCTGGGTGGCGCGGCCATCGTCGCGGCGGTGACCTACACCGTCGGCAAGACCCCTTACGGCTATCGCGGGTTTGGCGATATCTCGGTGTTCCTCTTCTTCGGCCTGCTGGGGGTGCTCGGCTCCTACTACCTCTTCACCAAGACGCTGGAGTGGGATCTGCTATTGCCTGCCACCGCCTGTGGCCTGCTGGCAACCGCCGTGCTCAATATCAACAATGTGCGCGATATCGAGACCGACGCCGCTAGCGGCAAGATCACCCTGGCAGTGCGCCTTGGCCGCAACCGCGCCATCGCTTATCACTGGGTACTGCTGGGGGCGGCGTTGCTGGCAACCATCGCCTTTATCCTGATCCAGCCCGCCAGTTTCTGGCCGTGGATCTTCCTGCCCGCCATGAAGCCGCTCAGCGATGCGGCCAAGACTCTTCGCGAAAGCTACGATGGTGAGGTGCTGACCGGTGCCCTCAAGAAGACCGCCATCAGCGCATTTCTGTTCAGCCTGCTGCTCTCCATCGGGTTGGCGCTCTCCTGACCGCTGGTCGCAGCTCGCCAAGGCGAACAATGAAAAGGGCTCCCGAGATGGGAGCCCTTTTTGGTTTTGGCCGGTTTAGCTGGCTCGAGCCACTTTGAGCGTGCGGCGGGAGAAAATCAGGGTATCCAGCAGCCAGATGGCGATCATGGAGGCGCCCACCAGCGGGAAGGCGATCCCCAGCAGGATCAACAGGGCGATGGCACCTCGCATCGGCGGGAGTTTGGCGGGCAGTGGCGGCGCGGCGAGACGGCCTTGCGGACGGCGGCACCACCAGATCCACAGACCGCTCACGGCGCTTGCCAGCACCATCAGGCAGATGAGCAGCATGGCGAGCTGATGGGGCCAGCCGTAGAGCTTGCCCATGTGCAGCATGACGCCGCTCTCCACTGTCTTGGCGACCGGGCCGTAATCCTGCCAGCGCACATCGGCCAGCACCTTGCCGCTGTATTGATCGATATGCAGGGTGGCGTCGTTGCGCGGATCGTCGGCAAACAGGGCGATGGTGTAGACGCCGGTGGCGCCGACCGGCGGGGTGATGCTGTAACCCGGTTGGACTCCCCGCTCATGGGCGATATCGACCACCTGTTGCAGCGCAATACGCTGGCTGGCCATCACCACTCCCTCATGCTCGCCGTGGTTCATGGCACCGTGATCGTGCCCCTCATCGACCGGCTGCGAGCTGGGCATAGGGGTGTTCTCCACCGCCCAGGGGACGGTCTGCTCATGGGCCTGATTCAGGCTGCGAGCCAGCGGCGCCGATTTGGGCACCTCATTCCACATGGCGGCGGGGAAGCGGTTCCAGACCGCAGCAAACTGATCGCCCCAGAAGCCGGTCCAGGTCATGCCGCTCAGCAACAACAGCAGCAGGAAACCGGCGCCCCAGAAGCCGACTACGGCGTGCAGATCCCGCCACCAGAGGCGTCCGCGCTGGCTGACTCTGGGCCAGAGGATGCCGCCCACCCCGGGCCCCTTGCGTGGCCACCAGAGGTAGAGGCCGCTCAGCAGCAGTACCAGCCCCCAGCCTGCCGCCAGTTCGATCAGCCGATCCCCCGTGGTGCCGAGCAGCAGGTCGGCGTGCAGGGAGCGAGCCACCGCTTGCAGATTCCACTTGTTGTCCATGGTGCCGAGCAGGGCGCCGCTGGCGGGGTCCATAAACAGGGTCAGCTCGCGATCCCCCTGATTGACGATGAACTGGGCGCTCTGGTCGGGTGCGGCAGGCGGCAGGTATTTACGCAGGCTGGCATCGGGCATGGTCATCATCGCCTTGGCCAGTAGCTGGTCGGCACTCAGGGTCTGGCTGACGGGGGTGACCTTCATCAGCTCGGGGTACATCAGGTTGTCGAGCTGGGGTTTGAACAGATAGACGATCCCGGTCAGTGACAGCAGGATCAGGAAAGGGGCGACAAAGAGACCTGCGTAGAAGTGCCAGCGCCAGATCCGTTGGTAATGACTCGAGTCCCTGTTTTTCATTGCACATCCTTGTTGGGGGGAAAACCTTTCGGCTGGTGGAATGTTTGTGGCGGCGCGGATAATAGCAGTAACGTTTCGTTAACTGCAATCACACATCTTGAGAGCGATTCAGTGCGGGATGTCGGTAACATGAGGTGCAGACGGTTTGCAGGATAGGATGATCACGCTTTGGGGAAAGCCTGTTTGCTGCTGGACTTTTCCTTATAAATTATTACCTTGTGGTAACAATTTGCAGGCGATGGTGGTGGTAACGGAATGGGAGCAGTCATGCAGCCACATGGGCAATTTGACATGGAGCGCAGGGGCCAGATGCTGATCTGCCGCCCGAGTGGTCCCTTCAATCTGGCAGGCGCCATGGCCTATGAGGCGCGCTTTCGTCACGAACTGGTCGGTCTGATGGATGGCCCCTGGGGGATTGTCGAGGTCGCGACCGAGTTTGAAGCGGCCGGGCCCGAGGTGCTGGCCCGTTTTCGTCGCCAGTTTGGCTGGTGTGCCGAGAGTGGCTGTCAGTTTCTGGCGGTGGTTTTCGTAGGGGGCTTCAAGCGCTATCTGGCGGATAACATCTTCAAGGGATTGCCCTTTCGGGCGGTACGTTACTTCGAGCAGGAGGCAGCGGCCATCCAGTGGCTGGGGGAGCAGCTCAACATCGCTCCCTGTGAACCTGCGAGCGCTTGACGACCCCGCATTCTGGTTGGCTCGGGTTTACTCCAGCTTGATAAACCACTTGTCCCGTTCGTCAACGCAGTCGGGTTCACCCATTTCGAATTCACGGCAGATCAACGGCCGTACCTCGTAGATACGGCACATCATTGTGTTGCGGTCGAGGGCGGCGCACCAGCCATCGTCCAGCCGGCGCATGACCGGTATCTCGCCTTCCCGTTCCAGTACATAACGGTCCGGCACGCCGGTATCGGTAAAGAGCATCACTTCGAGGCGGCAGCAGCAGGCTTCGCAGTTCTGGCAGCTCACATCGGTTTGGATTGCTTGGGTCATGGTGCCTGTCTTGCCGCATGGCGGCATCGGAGATATGAAACAGGCGCCTGTCAGGCGCCTGTGGTCTGGCTAACGACTTGCAAAGAACCTTAGCCCAGTTTGCGGGCGCGGTAGCTGCGCCCCTTGATCTTGCCTTCCTGCAACCGCTTGAGGGCGGCGCTCGCCACGCTGCGCTTCACCGCGACGTAGGAGTACTGCTCGGAGATCTGGATCTTGCCCACATCGGCACCGGCAATGCCGCCTTCACCGGTCAGGGCACCCAGAATGTCACCGGCCCGCACCTTGGTCTTGCGGCCTGCATCGATGGAGAGGGTCACCATCTGCGGGGCGATCGGCTTGATGTCGCGGCCGATGCTGTCGAGATCACCCAGCGGCATCGGAGCTTGCTGGTACTCTTCGATAAAGTTGACGCGCTGGGCCTCGTTCGGCTGATAGAGACTCAGGGCCAGACCCTGCTGGCCGGCACGACCGGTACGGCCGATGCGGTGCACGTGCACTTCCGGATCATAGGTCAGCTCGTAGTTGATGACGGCGCCCAGCTCCTTGATGTCGAGGCCGCGGGCCGCCACATCGGTGGCCACCAGAATGGTGGCGCTGCCGTTGGCAAAGCGCACCAGCACCTGATCCCGCTCGCGCTGTTCCAGATCGCCGTTCAGCGCCAGCGCTGAGAAGCCCTTGGCGGCCAGATGGTCGGCCACGTCGTTACAGGCGCGCTTGGTGTTGCAGAACACCACGCAGGAGCTGGGCTGGTAGTGACTCAGCAGCCAGGTGAGGGCGTCGAGGCGCTGACCGGCAGGCACTTCATAGAGCTTCTGTTCGATGGCGCTCCCCTCGTGCAGGGACTCCACGCTCACCTCGACCGGATTGCGCTGCACGCCGCGGCTCATCTGGGCGATCCCTTCCGGATAGGTCGCGGAGAAGAGCAGGGTCTGACGCTGCTGGGGGGCATAGCTGATGACCCGGTTGATATCTTCGCCAAAGCCCATGTCCAGCATGCGATCCGCTTCATCCAGCACCAGCGTCTTGAGGCCGGAGAGCTCCAGTGTGCCTTGCTCCAGATGCTTGAGAATGCGACCCGGGGTGCCGACGGCGATGTGGGCACCAAAGCTCAGGGTGGCGGACTGAGGTGCGGTCGGGGTGCCGCCGCACAGGGTGACCAGCTTGACGTTGGGCAGGGCGCGCGCCAGACGACGGATCTCCTGAGCCACCTGATCCGCCAGTTCGCGGGTCGGGCAGAGCACCAGCGCCTGCACTTCGAGGCGGTTGACGTTGAGCTTGGCCAGCAGGCCGAGGCCGAAGGCGGCGGTCTTGCCGCTGCCGGTTTTTGCCTTGGCGATCAGGTCTTTGCCATCGAGCACCAGGGGCAGGCTCTGGGCCTGGATCGGGGTCATCTGCAGGTAACCCAGGCTTGTGAGGTTCTCTTGCAGGGCGGGGGAGAGATTGAGGCTGCTAAATTCGCTGTTGTTCACAAAAGGACTCTATTTCGGAGAAAACGGGGATGCGCGAGCGCTAAGGCCGCGCATCATACCAGAATGTGGCACCGGATGTGGCGGATTTTTGAACGGCTGGCCACGAGGGGCCATGAAAGGTTCATTTGTTGCCAAACCAATCGCGGGCGAGCACTGACAATGTAATAAGGACTATTTTTCAAACACACATCTAATTATTTATCGCGGATAAACGTTTTCTATTTTCAGTATTTTAATATAATGACTGGAAAATATTATGCGAGCAGTTACTGCGCCACAAGGAATGTTGCGAAAATGCTGATTAAATATTTTCAAAGAATATGAAAACGGCGCCACCACTACTCAACATTATGTTTTAAAAGGATTTATGTTATCTGTGTTGCGCGATTAATATCAGTTCATTGCACAATTAATTTAAAAACGTTTGTATTATCCTGCCTCCATAATATTGCGCGGGATTGTGATGGCTATCTGATTTTTAAATGTGCAAATGTCTATGATGGCGCCGGTCAAAAATTACAATTTACTCAGGTGCTACAGGTATGGAATACGTTCACTTTGTGCTCGGACTGGTGATGGTCCTCGCTCTCTCTCTGCTGGCTAACCGCCACAACTGGAAACAGATCAAACTGCGTTATATCGGCCAGCTGCTGGTGGTCGAACTGGCGCTGGCCTGGTTCATGCTGAACTCCGAAGTGGGTCTGGCGGTGGTGGGTGGCTTCGCGGCCGGCTTCACCAAGTTGATGGAGTTTGCCAAACAGGGTACCGACTTCGTGTTCGGTGGTCTGGTCAACGAAGGGGCCTTCTCCTTCTTCCTGATGGTGCTGATGCCCATCGTCTTCATCTCCGTGCTGATCGGTATTCTGCAGTACATCCGCCTGCTGCCGCTGGTGATCCGCGGTATCGGTACCGTGCTGGCCAAGATCAACGGCATGGGCAAGCTGGAGTCTTTCAACGCCATCAGCTCGATGATCGTCGGCCAGTCCGAGAACTTCATCGCCCTCAAGAACATCCTGCCGCACCTGAACGAGAAGCAGATGTACACCCTGGCTGCGACGGCCATGTCTACCGTCTCCATGTCCATCGTCGGTGCCTACATGCAGCTGATCGAGCCGCGCTACGTGGTTGCCGCGCTGGTACTCAACATGTTCAGTACCTTCGTCGTGCTCTCTCTGATCAACCCCTACGAGCCGGATAACTCCGTGACCGACATCAAGGCCATTGCCGAAGGTGACGAGCACCACACGCCGAAGAAAGAGAACTTCTTCGAGATGCTGGGCGAGTACATCATGGCCGGTTTCACCGTTGCCGTTATCGTGGGTGCCATGCTGGTGGGCTTCATCGCCCTGATCGCCCTCATCAACTACCTGTTCGAGATGGCATTTGGCGTGAACTTCCAGTTCGTCATGGGCTACCTCTTCTACCCGATCGCCTGGATCCTGGGTATCCCGAGTGGTGAAGCGCTGCAAGCGGGCTCCATCATGGCGACCAAGCTGGTAACCAACGAGTTCGTGGCGATGATGGATCTGGGCAAGGTGGCTGCCGAGCTCTCTCCGCGCACCGTCGGCATCCTCTCCATCTTCATGGTCTCTTTCGCCAACTTCAGCTCCATCGGTATCATCGCTGGTGCGGTAAAAGCGCTGAACGAAGAGAAGGGCAACATGGTTTCCCGCTTCGGTCTGAAGCTGGTCTACGGTTCTACCCTGGTCAGCCTGCTCTCTGCGGTTATCGCTGGCATCATGATCTGATCCTCTGGCGGCACCCGCCACGGTTTGAGCCCCTGACCTCGTCAGGGGCTTTTTTGTTTCTGGCTCACAGCCGCCAGCCGCACCACCAGCCGGCGACCAGCAGGGTGAGGGTGCAAAAGCCGGTTTCGATGGCACCGCCGCTGCGCAGCGGCCAGCCCGGCAGGCGGTAACGGCGCTTGATGGGCCAGAAGAGCGGAATGCCCGCCGGGGTGAGCCAGTCCCCCAGCAGATGGCTGAGGTAGCCGACGATCAGGGCATCCTTGACTCCCATGGGCAGGGTGTCCGGCGGCAGGCTCTGGTTCAGCCCCCAGACAGCGGCGGCGACCGCCAGCAGACTGTGGGTGAAGCCGCGATGGCCGAACAGCCGCGACAGAGGTTTCGAGATCCACGGCAGTCGTTGCCCCAGCACCGATTTGGGGTGGTCGAGGTCGGGCAACAGGGCGCTGGCCAGCGCGGCAGGGATGGTCTGCCACAGGCTGGCATCGGCCAGTGCCGGAGTGAGCTGCAGTTTATGGGCGATCAGGGTGCAGGTAACGGAGAAGAGCAGGTGCCCTTGGGCGGTCATGATGATTACGGCGTGGACAAGATGGCGGCGCATCTTACCAGCCTGACGGTTGTGGTCAGCTCTTATTTTAAAAATCAGGATGTTACGGCGAAAAAGCGCCCATGTTGGGCGCCTTTAGGGTCTCTTTACAGCTTGCCTTTGACCAGCCACTTGTCGAGGGCGTTGGCGAAGCGCTGTTTGTCAGCGGCATTGAAGGGGGTCGGGCCGCCGGTCTGCACGCCGGCCGAGCGCAGCTCTTCCATAAAGTTGCGCATGCCGAGCCGCGCCTTGATGGTCTCGCGGGTGTAGATCTCGCCACGGGGGTTGAGCGCCTCGCCGCCAGCATCGATCACCCAGGAGGCGAGAGGAATATCGCCGGTGATCACCAGATCGCCGGGCTGAACCTGCTGGGCGATGACATGATCTGCCACATCGAATCCCTTCTCCACCTGCTGGGTTTTGATGAAGGGCGAGGGGGGCACCCGCAACCCCTGATTGGCCACCAGGGTGGTGACGACCTGGGCGCGGTGGGCGGCGCGGTAGAGGATCTCCTTGACCGGAATGGGGCAGGCATCGGCATCAACCCAGATGGGCATGGCATGGTTTCCTGTAGTGAAAGCGGATGGAAAACGAGAGCGGGCATGTTAACACAGGCCTCCCCTTCCCGGCGCGGGGCTGAGTCGGCCCAACCTTTGGTGTAAGCTGGGGCCAGCACATGAAACGAGAAGGAGACGAGATGGATCGGGTGCCCGGTGAAGTGATTTATGCCCTGACCCTGGATGGCAAGGGTGGCATGGCGCCGCTGACGGCGGGAAGCGAAGTCCCGGCGGCACATCCCGGCTGGCTGCATCTGGATTACGGCAATCCCGATTCGGCGCGCTGGCTGTTGCAGACCCCCTTGCTAAGCGAGGCGGCCAGGGAGTCGCTGCTCGGCCAGAGCAATCGTCCCAAGCTGGTGCGGATGGGGGAGGCGGTGCTGCTGATCCTGCGTGGCATCAACCACAACAAGGATCACAGGCCCGAAGAGATGGTGGCGCTGCGCATCTTCATCACCCCGGATCTCATCATCAGCAGCCGTCGTCGTCCGCTGCTCTCCGAGCAGGATGTGTTCAACCAGCTCAAGCTGGGGGGGGGCGCCGATACCCCGGCCGACTGGCTGGTGGAGATCTGCGATGCCCTGACCGATCGGGCGGGGGAGTTTGTCGAGGAGCTGCACGACAAGATCCTCGATCTGGAGGAGATGGTGCTGATGCGCGACATGCCCGCCAATGGCCGCTTGGCGCTGATCCGCAAGCAGCTCATCATGATCCGTCGTTACCTCTCCCCCCAGCGGGATCTGGTGGCACGGCTGGCCAACGAGAAGATCAGCTGGCTGGATGAGGATGATCGCCGTCGTCTGCTCGATATCGCCGATCGGCTGCGGCGCTGGCTCGATGACCTCGATGCCGGGGTGGCACGCACCGCCGTGCTGGCAGACGAGATCAACAATCTGATGGCGGAGGCGACCAACCGCCGCGCCTACCAGATGTCGGTGATGGCGCTGCTCTTTTTGCCCGCCAGCTTCCTGACCGGCCTGTTTGGCATCAACCTCGGCGGTATCCCCGGGGCCGAGAATCCGACTGCCTTCTGGGTCTTCTGTGGTTCGCTGGTGGCGCTGGCCAGCGGGCTGGCTATCTGGCTCAAACATCGGCGCTGGTGGTAAGGAGGCATAACCCATGTGGCAATCAATTGGCCTGACCCTGCTGCTGTTGCTGGGGCATACCCTGATCCGGCGGCTTATTCACAAGAGCCTGCTGGCGCTCGGTCAGAGCAGGCAGGTGAGCGAGAACCGGGTGCTCTACGTGGCCCATGTGTTCCACTTCCTGCTCGGCTGCGCCACCTTGCTGGTGCTGGCCGGGGTGTGGGGGCTCGACTTCTCCCGACTGGTGGTGCTCGCCTCCTCCTTTTTTGCGGTATTGGGGGTCGCCATGGTCGCCCAGTGGTCGATCCTCTCCAACATCACCGCCAGCATCACCATCTTCTTCGCCTTTCCCTACAAGATTGGCGACCGGATCCGCATCCTCGACAAGGATGATTCGGTCACCGGCGTCATCACCGAGATCGGCCTCTTCTATGTGCGGGTGCGTGATGACAACGGCGATCTGGTCACCTATCCGGCCAACCTGATCCTGCAAAAGCCGGTCAGGAAGCTGGAGGGCAAGGTGGCGGAACCGCTGCAACCGGAATAGAAAGCAACCGGAATAACAAAAGGCTCCCTCGGGAGCCTTTTTAGTGTGTGGTGGATGGGGCTAGCGTTCGAAGAAGCGGTAGAGGTGCTCCACCTGAACCGGGCAGTCGGCCACCTGATGCAGATGTTCGCGGGCCTGCTCGACGGTGCCGAAACTGACCGGGCAGCCGAGGGTGTCGGTCAGCTCGTAGAGGGCGCCATCCTTGCCTCTGAATTCGATGAGCCAGCCGGGAATAGCCACATCGTGGAGTATTTCGGCCTCTTGCAGGATCTGTTGCTGATAGAGCTTACGAAGTTCACTGACTGTCATGATGCTCTCCTGTGGGGAATATCCAGCTCCAGTCTATGCCTGCCCTTTATGTGCGGCAACAGTGGTGCGGCAACGGGATCATCCCCGCAGGACCTCCCAGGCCCAGCGGATACGGATAAAGGTCTCGGCATTACCACCCCGATCCGGATGGTGCTGCAATGCCAGCTCCCGCCAGCGGCGGCGGATCGCCTCCTGACTCGCCCCCTCATTCAACCCCAACAGGGCCAGCGCCTCGGCTTTGTGCCCCTCACCGTCATAAGCGCGCCAGAAGCGGTTGAGCAGGGCTTCAACTTCGGCACGGTCGGTCTGCCAGAACACCTGCCAGTCGAGATAGTAGCTACGCAGATTTTCGCCAAGGGCAAAGCCGTGGTTGGCCTCCTGATTCCCGGCCAGCGGTTCGAGCCGGATATCCAGGGTGCTGATTACCAGCCACCATCCCTCTTGCCAGATCTCGGCCTGCAACTGGTAGAGGGCGTTCATGATCAGGAAGTTGACCCGAAACAGCTGTAGTTGCTCATCGTCAGCCAGTACCGGAATTGCCCCCTGCTGGCGCAGGGAGGCCATTAGCTCGTGCACCTTGTAGCTGCCCGCCGCCTGTTGCAATAGCACCAGCAGAGGGGCGATCAGCGGATTATTGTTGGCTTCGCTCATTCGGCGCCCTGTTCTCTGGGCGGTTGCAGGGCGATCAGCAGCTCACCCGCCTGCGGGGTGACGGGGCCGGTAACGATCTGGGGCTTGCCCTTGCCATCCATGATGAACAGCGGGATGGCGCCGGGATTGGCGGTCTGATACTGGGCCCAGTCGAACGCCTCGCTCAGGCGGGTCGCCTTGATCTGGCCACCCCGGCTCAGCAGGCCGCTCAGCCTGGCATAGTTGATATCGGGCCCAAACAGGTTCTGGCGAGCGCGGAAGGTGGCGCTCTCCCGGTTCGCCTTGCCGTGCTGCTCGCTGGAGCGCAGGGAGTAGACCTGCTCCTCGCCATAGAGGTGGGCGAAGTGCAGCACCCCGAGGGCGTTGTTGTGGCGGTTGGGGGAGAGGGCCAGCACGGTACTGATGCTGGTGAGCGGCAGGTGCAGCTCGGCATGTTCCGACTGGGGGTTGCCGAAGTAGCAGGGGAGGTTGCTCATCCGTGCCTGTTTGCAGAACTCCCAGGCGGGATCGCAGAGCTGTACCGGCACCCCCTGATCCGCCAGCGCCTTGCCGATGGCCCTAGCCACCGAGTTGGCCCCTATGATGAGCCAGGTATTGGGGGCGCTCTGGCGCATCTTGAGCAGGCTGGCCAGCGGCGCCGAGGTGAGGCTCTGCAGCACCACGGTGGAGATGATCACCGCAAATACCAGCGGCACCAGCTTGTCGGCATCGGGGATCTCGGCCTGATGCAGGCTGATAGCGAACGAGGCGCTGACCGCCGCCGCGACTATGCCACGTGGGGCGATCCAGCTCAGCAGGGCGCGAGCCCGCCAGGAGAGATCCGAGCCCCAGGTCGAGACCAGAATACAGAGCGGACGCGCCACGAATTGCACCACGCAGAGCAGCGCCAGCACCATGGGGCCGAGTTGCCAGAGCTGGGCCAGATCGAGGCGCGCCGCCAGCAGGATAAACAGGCTGGAGATAAGGATGACCGCGAGATCCTCCTTGAACGCCAGCACCTCCTCTAGGTCCAGCCCCTCCTGATTGGCGAGCCAGATACCGAACACGGTCACCGCCAGCAGGCCGGACTCGTGGCTCAGCCAGTTGGAGAGGCTGAAGGTGACCAGCACCAGCGCCAGCACGCCGAACTTGTGCAGGCTGACCGGTAGCCAGTCCTTGCGAATGAGCAGGGTGGTGAGCCAGCCCGCCGCCACCCCGATCAGGGAACCGACCAGCACTGTCTTGCCCAGCGCCAGCAGGGTATGGCTGATGAGATCCCCCTGACTGCCGAGGCGCACCGCCTCGAACACCAGCACCGCAAACAGGGCGCCGATGGGGTCGATGACGATCCCCTCCCAGCGCAGGATGCGGTCCACCTCCCGGGTGGGGCGGATCACGTTGAGCATGGGGGCGATCACCGTCGGGCCCGTTACCACCAGTACCGCGCCGAGCATGGTGGCAACCCGCCAGTCCAGCCCCAGCAGGAAGTAACCGGCGCTGCCGATGACGGCGAAACTGACCAGCATGCCGGTGGAGCAGAGATTGCGCACCACCTTGCCGATCCCCTTGAGCTCGGCCAGATGGAGGGTCAGTGCCCCCTCGAACAGGATGATGGCCACCGACAGGGAGACCAGCGGAAACAGCAGATCCCCGAGCAGGGCATCGGGGTCGAGCAGGCCGCTGACCGGGCCCAGAGTCAGGCCGGTGAGCAGCAGAAACAGGATGGCGGGTACCCGCAGCGACCAGGCAAGCCATTGGGCCAGCACGGAGACCAGGGCGATCCCGGCCAGAGAGAGGGCAATCATGCAGACCTCGATTCAGGCAGTGAGTATGGAGCTAGTGTAGTGGCTAAGTTGGTCAGATTGACACCTGAAGGAGCGTGCATCATGGCCGGGATGGGGAGATGTGCGACAGTCGGCGTCATGGTGGCTGGCGGTGGTCTGCAGGGCGCCAGCCAGACGCCAACCGTGGTGATGGGGTGGCCTCGGGGCTGGATTAGATGGGGCTCTCCTTGTGGAGCTCGCCGGCACAGTCGGCCAGCGCCAGTACCAGTGCGGAGCGCACCATCTGATCGAGCCGGTTGAGCTGCATCTGGTAGAAGGCCCAATCCTCTTCGCTGGCGGGGGCCTCCAGCTTCATCATGCCGCCCTGATTGACCCCGTGCAGGCGGTCGAGCAGATCGCGGATCGGCTTGTCGCTGAAGCGGTAATCCTTGGGGTCGCGCACCAGAAAGTCGCGGATCTTGATATAGGCTTCGATATCCTGATAGCGCTCGAGGGAGATGAGGCCGAGGGCGAAGATGAGCTTGAGGCGCACCTCCAGCTGGCCGAGGGGTCCGCTCTGGTTGAGCAGGGGTTCGATGGCGTATTTGACGGCATACTCCTCCTGACGGAACGCGCGTCGCATCAGGGAGTCGACCGCCTCTTCCAGGATGGTCACGGCTTCGAGAAAGAAGCCGCGGGGGCCATCCTGCTCATTCAGTCGTTCCAGTACTTCATCTTCCTGGTGTGTGGTCATAGGTGCATTGGGTCCAGCTGACAGGGAGAGAGTGGGCCTCTCTCCCGGTTTTTATCATATGGGGCACATTCCCTTGCCATTCAAGCGCTTGGCGCGCTATCAGTGGTGGCTGAATGCGCCGCAAGCAGGGTCATTACAGGGTTTCGTAACGGGCGACGATGGCGCGAACCACCTCGCTCTCTTCATCCAGTCCGGTAACGCGGGCCAGCGCTTTGGCCGGGCCAAGCTCCGCCAGCAGGGCTTGCAACTCCACTGCCTGCGGGTCATCGGCATTGCGATAGTGGAGCGCCGCGGCGATCCCCTCCTGCAACTGATCGCTCGGCAGGCCGTACTCCAGGGTGCCCAGCAGCGGCTTTACCAGTCGATCTCCCGCCGCCAGCTTGCGCAGCGGCTGACGACCGACCCGGTCAATCTCGTCCACCAGATAGGGGTTGGCGAAGCGGGCCAGGATCTTCTCGATATAGGCGGCGTGCAGGCGCGGGTCGAAGCCGTAGCGTTTTACCAGTACGGCACCGCTCTCCTCCATGGCGCGGCGCACCTTGCTGCGGATCACCGGATCTTCGATCGCCTCGCGCACTGTGCGGTAGCCCCGCAGTTTGCCGAGGTAGGCGGTGACGATGTGGCCGGTGTTGAGGGTGAACAGCTTGCGCTCGACGAAGGCCATCAGGTTGTCGGTTGGCTCCATGCCCGCCACCTGTGGCAACTCCCCCTTGAACTGGGTCTGATCGACGATCCACTCGCTGAAGCTCTCGACCGTCACTTCCAGCGGGTCATCGTTGGCAGCCGCAGCGGGCGGCACGATGCGATCCACCGCCGAGTCGACGAAGCCGATACAGGATTCGAGCGTGGCATGATACGCGACCGGCAGGTACTTGAGTACCTCGCGCTTGAGGTGGCTGGTGCCGCGCACCATGTTTTCACAGGCGATGACGTTCAGCGGAGTCAGGTTGCCGGCATCGAAGCGGGCTTGCAGCCCCTTGGCCAGGGTACTGGCAATCTTGTCCAGAATGTTGGGGCCCACTGCCGTGGTGACCAGATCGGCGGTGATGATACGGGCGATCACCTCGTGACCGGCGGAGCTCACCGCCGCCACGTTGCGCACCACATCCAGCTTCTGATCCGCACCCACCACGTGGACCTTATACTCCTGGCGGTGGTTGAGCTGATCGATCAGAGTGTCGTTGACGTCGGCGAAGGTGACCTGATGGCTGGCATCCGCCAGCACTTTGCCGATAAAGCCGCGACCGATGTTACCAGCACCAAAATGCAATGTTTTCATGATATTAACCTCTTGAACCAAAGACGATGAAAGATGATTACGCAGCCTGTTCGGCACCCAGCAGATCCAGGAAGGCCTGGGGATCCGTGGTGCTGGCCAGTCGGTCGATGAGACCGGGTTCATCCAGTGCATTGGTCAGGCGGGTTATTACCTGCATGTGTTCGTCGTTGCGGGCGGCGATGCCGATCACCAGCCGCGCTACTTCATCGGCGGCTTCGCCAAAGGCGACCCCGGCCGGGTACTGGCAGATGACGATGCCGGTACGCTTCACAAACTCCTTGGCGGCGATGGTGCCGTGGGGCACGGCGATGGATTCGCCGAGGTAGGTGGAGACCAGCTGTTCGCGCTCCAGCATGGCGTTGACGTAGTCGGGGGCCACGTAGCCGCGCTCCGCCAGCAGTCGGCCTGCGGTCAGGATGGCGGCCTCCTTGCTGTCGGCTTTCAGTCCCAGATGCACGTCATGACGGCTCAGGGTAAAGACTTCGGCCGCTTGCGGCTCGTAGCTGTCATCGTTGGCGGCCACCAGCAGTTGCGGGTTGGCGACATCATCGTTGGCGGCCTGAGTCAGGCTCTGTACCAGCTCCTGATAGAGGCCGTTGTCGAGGAAGTTGGTCAGGGAAATATGGTGAGCGTTCGGCGCATGGCGACGGGCCCGTTCGGTCAAATCCTTGTGGGTAATGACCCAATCCACCTGATCGTCGAGCTGATCGATGGCGCGGTTGGTGACGCTGATATCGAGCCCGGCGGCCTGCACCCGTTTGCGCAGCATGCCTGCGCCCATGGCGCTGGAGCCCATGCCCGCATCGCAGGCGACCACGATATTGCGTACCGCCATCAGTTCGCCGCCCGGCTTCTTGGCCGCTGCGGTTTCGGGTTTGCCGCCCTTCATGGCTTTCATCTTGCGAGTGGCTTCACCGAGGGCATCGGCCTCGTCAGCTTCCGGCTGCTGGGTGCGGACGAACACGGCGGCGACCAGGAAGGAGACCAGAGTCGCGCTGATGATGGAGAGGGCGACCCCGATCAGGGAGGCTTTCGGCGTCATCAACAACACGGCGAAGATGGAGCCCGGTGAGGCGGGTGAGACCAGACCTGCATTGAACAGGGTCAGGGTAAAGACCCCAGTCATGCCACCGGCGATCACCGCCAGAATGAGGCGCGGGTTCATCAGCACGTACGGGAAGTAGATCTCGTGGATGCCGCCGAAGAAGTGAATGATGGAGGCGCCAGCCGCGGACTGCTTGGCGGCACCACGGCCAAACACCATGTAGGCCAGCAGCACACCCATGCCCGGGCCCGGGTTCGCTTCAATGAGGAAGAAGATGGAGCTACCGTGCTCGGTCGCCTGCTGGATCCCCAGCGGCGAGAAGATGCCGTGGTTGATGGCGTTGTTGAGGAACAGGATCTTGGCCGGTTCGACGAAGATGGAGGTGAGCGGCAGCATGTGGTTTTCCACCAAGAAGCCGACGCCACCGGCCAGCAGGCCGGAGAGCACCTTGACGAAGGGGCCAATCACGAAGAAGGCGAGGATCGCCAGCAGCATGCCGATAAGGCCGGCGGAGAAGTTGTTGACCAGCATCTCGAAGCCGCTCTTGACGCGACCGTCCATCGCCTTGTCGAAGCGCTTGATGGCCCAGCCACCGAGCGGGCCGACCATCATGGCTCCCATAAACATGGGGATGTCGGTACCCACGATGACGCCCATGGTGGTGATGGCACCGACCACGCCGCCACGATCACCGCCCATCAGCTTGCCGCCGGTGTAGCCAATCAGCAGCGGCAGCAGGTAGGTGATCATGGGGCCGACCAGCTTGGCCAAGGTTTCATTGGGCAGCCAGCCGGTGGGGATAAAGAGGGCGGTAATAAAGCCCCAGGCGATGAAGGCGCCTATGTTGGGCATGACCATATTGGACAGGAAGCGTCCAAAATTCTGTATCTTGACTTTGGTATCCGGTGATAACATGTCGGGACCCCGTTTTAAGCCTGTTTGATTAAAAGTGGTAGTTCGGGATGGCCGGTTTTGCCGAACCTCCATCCCAGTCGTCTAAGCAACTTCAATCTACCAGCTCGCGATCAAATTAGGCTGAAAACGGGGTGTCTTGTGATCCAGCTCTCAGATACCCAGCGATACCCCCTCCATAACCAGTGACCCGCATCACATTCCCATGCTGTAATTCGGCTACATTTCGATCTTTTCTGTTTTTAATGACCATTTTCTGTGATTCAGATCACCAAGTGAGCTTCGCCTTGTCTTTGCGTAAAGGTGATTCACTTCACGAATTCAGTTTTTGTATTCGAATGGGGCAAATCACTCAATAACTCATCAGCGGGTGGTGACGATGGATCTATCGAAATCTCTCCCTAATCACCAATGAATCAATAGATTTGTAACCCGCTTTCAGTTTTTGCAGGCAGTGATGAGGGCTCTTTTGTGGGAAATGGTCGGCAGATTGCAGGAGGTCGTGCAGGAGGTTCGTGCAGCAGGTTATGGTACGGTTGACGCTGGGGGATCTTGCTTGCCGCATAGGGCTGACAGCGGGAAAAAACAAACCGCCAGCTGGCGGTTTGTCGGTTTTGGTGATCTGGCCCCAGTCGGGGGCTGCGGCTTAGTAGAAACCCGCATCCTCGGGGGAGGGGCGGGTCTTGAAGCGGCGATGGAGCCACATGTACTGCTCAGGTGCCTTGCGCACCGCGGCTTCAATCTCGCGGTTGGCGCGAGCCGCATCGACCATGTCATCCCCGCTCGGGTAGTCGGCGAGGGGCGCCCCGATATGCAGGGTGTAACCCTCGCTGGTGCGGATGTTGTAGCAGGGCAGGGTGACAGTGTTCTTCACCCGCGCCAGAGTGGCGGTGCCGGTGATGGTGGCCGCCTGCTCCACCGCGAAGTAGGGCACGAACACGCTGGCGTGGGAGCCATAGTCGTGATCCGGCGCGTACCAGAGGGCGTCACCGTTGCGCAGCGCCTTGATCATCCCCTTCACATCCATCCGGTCTACCAGATATTTGTTGGAGGCGCAGCGACCGTGATACTGGGCATACTCCAGCACCGGGTTGGTGTTGGGGCGATAGACTCCGACCCCGGGGCGGACCAGCCCGAAACAGCGGGCGTTGAGTTCCAGCGTCAGGAAGTGGCAGGAGAGCAGCAGCATGCCCTGCCCCTTTTCCATGGCGGCAATGACATGCTCTTCCCCTTCCACCTTCATCAGGTTACGCATCCGCCAGTCCGGCCAGAACCAGGCGATACCCACCTCGAATACGGCGCAGCCCACGCTCTCGAAGTTTTGCTTGAGCAGCTTCTCGCGCTCGGCCAGAGTCAGCTCCGGCAGCGCCAGCTCCAGATTGCGACGGGCAATCTTCACCCGTGACTTGAGCACTTTGGCGGCAAGGTGACCGAGCTGACGACCCAGCCACATCTGGCTGCGCCACGGCAGCAGAGTCAGCAGCCAGAGCAGGCCGAGGCCAAACCAGCTGGCCCAGTAACGGGGATGAAACAGGCGGGGCTCGAGGCGGGGAGCGTTGTCATGGGCCATGGAGAATCTCTTTGCTTGCGAAAACAATCGGGGGATTCTAGCCGAAAAGGGGGGGCGGGGGCGAATGGCTATCTGCTGGTCAGAGGGGCTGCTTGTGTCTTGTCCGTGTGGTGCGAAGAGTAACTATGGGTTTCCTTCCGCGTTCTTAATGGCAACCGCAGGTTTGCTTTTTCTCCCTCAAATAAAAGAGTGTGATAAAATCGCCCGCTGATTTTTCAGGTTTTGAGAGTCGATACAGATGAAGATCACCCTGCCCGATTTTGAAAAAGCCCGCGTTCTGGTCGTTGGCGATGTCATGTTGGACCGTTACTGGCATGGCCCCACCGGTCGGATCTCCCCCGAGGCGCCGGTGCCCGTGGTCAAGGTTGAACACATTGAGGAGCGTCCCGGTGGCGCAGCCAACGTGGCCCTCAACTCCGCCGCCCTTGGCGCTCACGCCGTGCTGCTTGGCCTGACCGGTCAGGACGAGGCTGCCGATGCCCTGGCTGGCCAGATGGCCGGCGTCAAGGTCGCCTGTGACTTCGTTCGTCTGGCCGACTTCCCGACTATCACCAAGCTGCGGGTGCTGTCCCGTAACCAGCAGCTGCTGCGTCTGGACTTTGAAGAGCCCTTCCACTCCGTCGATGCCACCCTGCTGATGAGCAAGGTTGAGCAGGCGCTGCCAAACAGCGACGTGATGATCCTTTCCGACTATGGCAAGGGTGCTCTCAACGATGTGCCCGGTATGATCCAGCGCGCCCGTGCCGCCGGTATTCCGGTGCTGGTCGATCCCAAGGGGACCGACTTCGAGAAGTATCGCGGTGCCACCCTGCTGACCCCCAACATGTCCGAGTTCGAGGCCGTGGTGGGCAAGGTGAAGAGCGAAGAGGAGCTGCTCGCCAAGGGGCTGGATCTGGTCAAGCGTTTCGAGCTGGATGCCCTGCTGGTCACCCGTTCCGAGAACGGCATGACCCTGATCCGCGAAGGTCAGCCGGAGCTGCATCTGCCAGCTCAGGCTCACGAGGTTTATGATGTGACCGGTGCAGGTGATACCGTCATCTCCACTCTGGCTACCTCACTGGCGGCAGGCAAGAGCCTGGACGAAGCCTGTGCGCTGGCCAATACCGCTGCCGGTATTGTGGTCGGCAAGCTGGGTACCTCTACCGTTAGCCCGGTCGAGCTGGCCAACGCCCTCTATACCGAGCAGGAGACCGGCTTCGGCGTGATGTCCGAAGCCCAGCTGAAAGTAGCGGTTCGTGCCGCCCGTCTGCGCGGCGAGAAGGTAGTGATGACCAACGGTTGCTTCGATATCCTGCATGCTGGCCATGTCTCCTATCTGGCCAACGCTGGCAAGCTGGGGGATCGCCTGATCGTGGCGGTCAATACCGACGAGTCGGTTCGCCGTCTGAAAGGGCCGGGTCGTCCGGTCAACCCGACCGAGCGCCGCATGGCGGTGCTTGCTGCGCTGGGCGCGGTGGATTGGGTTGTGCCATTTGGTGAAGATACCCCGCAGCGCCTGATCGCCGAAATCCTGCCCGACCTGTTGGTCAAGGGGGGCGACTACAAGCCGGAAGATATCGCCGGTTACGCCGAGGTGACCGCCAATGGCGGTGAGGTACGCGTCCTCAACTTCGAGGATGGCTGCTCTACCACCGACATCATCAAGACGATCCGCGAGCGCGGCTAACGTTCTGCTGGCCCCGCAATCTGGCGGGGCTCGCTATCGGCGGCTGCAAGCCGACAGAAATACGGATAACAAAAAGGCGACCTTGCGGTCGCCTTTTTCATTCCCGATAGCGGCTATCAGCCCTTGGCTTTTGCCTTGGCAGGCATCAGGCCCTGGTTCACTTCCACCAGATCCTGCGCTTCCAGAATACCGGCAGCCTGTTTCAGGCTCAGGATATTGAGAATGTAGTTGTAACGGGCTTCGGAGAGCTTCTGCTTGGCCTCGTACAGCTTGCGAGTGGAGTCCAGCACGTCGACGATGGTACGGGTACCCACTTCGTAACCGGCTTCGGTCGCCTTCAGGGCGCTGTCGGCGGAGACCACAGACTGGCTGTAGGCGCGCACCGAGCCGATGCTGGCGTTCACGTTGTTGTAGGAGGAGCGCACTGTGCTCTGCACCGAGCGGAAGTTCTTCTCCAGCAGTTCGCTGGCTGCTACGTAGTTGTATTGAGCCTGCTTCACCTTGGAGCTGGTGGCGCCACCGCTGTAGATGGGCAGCTTGAAGGTCAGACCGATATTGGCTTGATTGTCATTGCCGCCGCTCTGAATACTATCCAGCTTGTAATCGGTATTGCTGGTTTGCAGTCCGGCACCCAGATCCAGAGTCGGCTCATGGCCGGTTTTGGCCAGATCGATCTGCTCCTTGGCAATGTCCTTGCTGATGCGGGCACTGTGCAGTTGCAGGTTTTTGTCCAGCGCCAGCTCCAGCCACTTGTCGGAGCCGAAAGCGGTCTTCTGCGGGCTGAAACGATCGGTGTTCAGCACGTCCAGATTGCGGTGATCGATACCGGTCAGCTCGCGCAGGGTCTCGTAGCTGTTGTCCAGCGAGTTTTCGGCATTGATCTCGTCAGCCAGCGCCTGGTCGCGGGAGGCTTCGGCTTCATGAACGTCGGTGATGGCGGTCAGGCCCACTTCGAAACGCTGCTGGGTTTGCTCCAGCTGACGCTCTACCGCAACCTTGTTGGCACGGACGAACTCCAGGGTATCCATCGCCTTGAGCACATCAAAGTAGGCTTTGGCGGTGCGCACCATCAGGTTCTGGATTTCGAGGTTGTAGGCAACATCTGACTGGGTAGCCTGCTTCTCGCTGATATCCAGATTGACCCAGTTACTGCGACGATAGAGGGATTGCGACAGCGTCACTTCACCCTTGGCGTTGGTATTGCTCTGGGTATCGTTCTTGTTTTGCAGATAATTGAGCCCGGCACCCAGATCGATCTGGGGCAGCAGAGGGGCACGGGATTCGTTGATCTTCTCGAAGGCCTGGTCGCGAACGGCTTTGGACTGCAGCAACTGCGGGTCTTTGATCTGGGCTTGCTGGTAGATGTCGAGCAGGTTTTCGGCATGGGCACCGGCACTGACGCCCAGCAACACCATGACTGACAAAAGTGTTCTTTTCATAGATCGTTTTAACCTTATGTAGTAACCCAAACTGGTTGCTGGAGAGGCAAATATTGTCACCGACCAAGCTTGATTGCAGCTTAATCACTCTACTATAAGCAAAATTTAATGCTAAGAGTCTCAGGTCCGGTGACGGGAACGTCAAGAACCGGACGCAGTTTTCTCCCCGCGCGCCTAGCCAAATGGTCTGTGGCTGCTAAAATCCACCCCTCATTACCATGGCACGCCGAGTGAATGAACGTTCATTCATGTTCCTCGGATTTTATGGTCAAACTGATACAAGTCAAGCTGACGGGAGCCCCGGATGTCGCAGCAACCCTTGCCGCAAGATCGGCATTACGCCGCCGATGATGTAAAAATCATTGAAAAATCAGCTGGATATAACGGCTTCTTCAAGGTGAACGTCTATCGCCTGCAGCATCGGTTATTTGCAGGTGGCTGGAACCAGCCCATCGTGCGCGAGCTGTTCGAGCGGGGTCATGCCGCCGCACTGCTGCCCTATGATCCGGTGCGCGACCAGATCGTGCTGGTGGAGCAGTTCCGTATCGGCGCCATGGAGACCAGTCCGACCCCCTGGCTGCTGGAGCTGGTGGCCGGCATCATCGACGAAGGTGAGACCGCCGAGGCGGTGGTGCGTCGCGAAGCGGTGGAAGAGGCCGGGATCGAGGTGGCCCGCTGCGAGCATGCCATCAGCTATCTGGTGAGCCCGGGTGGCAGCACCGAGCGGATCGAGGTCTTTGTGGGCGAGGTGGATGCCAGCAAGGCCGAGGGACTGCACGGTCTGGCTGATGAAGGCGAGGATATCCGGGTGCACGTGGTGAGCCGCGAACAGGCCTACGCCTGGCTCAAAGAGGGACGCATCGACAATGCGGCCTCGGTCATTGCCCTGCAGTGGCTGGCTCTCAACCACGGCGAGCTGCGCGCCCGCTGGCTGGCGGATCGCTGAGGTGGCGCTGACCCTGCAACAGAGCAGGCGCTATGTGCCTGATCTGATGTCCTTGCAGCGTACCTGCGAGGTCAACTACATGGCATTAATGAAACTGCTGCCGCCAGATGGGGAGGTGGGAGCCGAGCGCCGCTATCGGGTCGGCAACGATCTGCAGTTCCAGCTCACCATCATTGGCGAGAGTCGCTTCACCAATCAGGTGATCCTGAGCCAGCACAACCCCGAATTGCCCGAATATTTACAAGCTCAGATAGAGATTCGTTTGTATCATGATGTGCGGATGGCGGAAGTGTGTGCAGCGCAACAGATTTCCCGTTTGCAACCACGTTATGATTATCCCAATAAAAAGATGCACCAGCGGGACGAAAAGGAGCAGGTAAATCTGTTTCTGGCCGAATGGCTAAAATTTTGTCTCAGACATGGTACCAGCCCGATCAATATCTCCAGTTGAACAAATAAAAAGAAGCGTGATTTTGGAAACAGAGCTCCCCCAGGCGCAGGACGGCAGTGTGCGCCTGTTGCAAATTACCGACACCCACCTCTTCGCGAGTGCCGAAGGGCGGCTGTTGGCTGTGCGCACCGCAGAGAGTCTGGCCGCCGTGCTGGAACAGGTGCAGGCTAATGAACACCCCTACGAGGTGATTCTGGCGACCGGCGATCTGTCGCAGGATCACAGCCCGGAATCCTATCAGCGTTTCGCCTCCATGATGGCGCCTCTGGGTCGCCCCATCTACTGGCTGCCCGGCAATCACGATGACAGCCCGCTGATGACCGAATATCTCCATGCCGCCGGGATCAGTGAATCCAAGCAACTGGTGGGCGACCACTGGCAGGTGATCCTGCTCGACACTCAGGTGCGCGGCAAACCTCACGGCATGATTGGCGATCACCAGCTGGCCGCCCTCGACCGTGCCCTGCGTCAATATCCTGAGCGCCACGCCCTTATCACCCTGCACCATCAGGCGGTACCGGTGGGCTGCGCCTGGCTGGATCAGCATAATCTCAAGAATGCCGACGACCTGTTCGCCGTGCTGGCTCGTCATCCCCAGCAGAAGACCATCCTGTTCGGCCACGTTCATCAGGAGTTTGACGAGGTGCACCGCGGGGTGCGGCTGATTGCCAGCCCATCGACCTGCATCCAGTTCAAACCGCTGTCCGATGGCTTTGCGCTGGATGAATCCGGCCCTGGCTGGCGCTATCTGACCCTCTATCCGGATGGGCGGGTGGCCAGCGAGGTGTGGCGCCTGCCGGTGGGGCAGTTTGTGCCCGACCCCAACGCCACCGGTTATTGAGGAGAGCATTCCATGAAGTCGGTTCTCCTTTATCTGCACGGTTTCAACTCCTCACCGGGCTCCGCCAAGGCGCAGCAGATGGCTGCCTGGGTGGCCGCCAACCGGCCCGACATCGAAGTGATCATTCCGGCCCAGCCCAATACGCCAGCGGCGGCCTGGGCGGCTATCGAACAGACCATTGCCGATCTGCAGCGTCGTTATGGTAGTGAATTCAAGCTCGGCGCCGTGGGTAGCTCCCTTGGTGGCTTTATGGCGACCCGGGTGAGCGAGCAGTACGGCTGCCGTGCTGCGCTGATCAATCCGGCGGTGCGTCCGCACGAGCTGCTCTGTGACTACCTCGGCCCCCAGACCAATCCCTATACGGGTGAGCAGTACGAACTGCTGCCTGAACATATGGATGAGCTGCGGGCACTGGCGGTACCGGTGACGGCGCCGGAGCGACTCTGGGTGCTGCAACAGCAGGGGGATGAGGTGCTCGACTATCGCAAGGCACTGGACGAATACCGCTTTGCCCGCCTCTCGCTGGAGTGTGGCGGCAACCACGCCTTTATGGCGTTCGAGCGTTACCCCGCCCAGATCATCCGTTTCCTCGGGTTATAGTCAGGTTTGAGTCAATAAGGGCGGTCTCGCCCTGCTTGTTCTTCTCCAGATCAAGCTTTCGATGCGGGGAGTTTGTTCTACCCCCGCCTAGCAGTTAAGATTCCCCCCAAACGTCAATTCGCAAGGCCCTCCATGTCTACTCAATACAATGCGGATGCCATTGAGGTCCTCAATGGCCTTGAACCGGTGCGTCGCCGCCCCGGCATGTATACCGACACCACCCGGCCCAACCACCTCGGCCAGGAGGTCATCGACAACAGCGTCGATGAAGCGCTGGCAGGTCACGCCCGCAATCTGGAGGTGATCCTGCATGAAGACCAGTCCCTCGAAGTGATCGACGACGGCCGCGGCATGCCGGTCGATATCCACCCGGAAGAGGGTGTCAGCGGGGTGGAGCTGATCCTCTGCAAGCTGCACGCGGGCGGCAAGTTCTCCAACAAGAACTACCAGTTCTCCGGCGGTCTGCACGGGGTGGGTATTTCGGTCGTAAATGCCCTCTCCGATCGGGTCGAGGTGACGGTACGTCGCGACGGTCAGGTCTACGACATCGCCTTCGAGCGTGGCGAGAAGGTGCAGGAGCTGACCATCACCGGCACCTGCGGTCGTCGCAACACCGGCACCCGGGTGCGCTTCTGGCCGCAGGCGAGCTACTTCGATTCGCCCAAGTTCTCGGTCACCAAGCTGGAGCACCTGCTCAAAGCCAAGGCCGTACTCTGCCCTGGCCTCACCATCAAGTTCCTCGACAAGAACACCGGCATCAAGCTGGAGTGGTGCTACGAAGATGGCCTCAAGGATTATCTGATCGATGCGGTCAAGCAGTTCACCTGCCTGCCGGAGCAGCCCTTTATCGGCTCGTTCAGCTCCGAACAGTCGGCGGTGGACTGGGCGCTCTGCTGGTTGCCGGAAGGGGGCGAATGCCTTGCCGAATCCTATGTGAACCTCATTCCCACCGCGCAGGGCGGTACTCACGTCAACGGCCTGCGTCAGGGGCTGCTCGACGCCATGCGTGAGTTCTGCGAGTTCCGCAACCTCTTGCCGCGCGGGGTCAAGCTGACCCCGGAAGATATCTGGGATCGCTGTGCCTACATCCTCTCCATCAAGATGCAGGATCCACAGTTCGCCGGTCAGACCAAGGAGCGCCTCTCCTCCCGCCAGAGCTCGGCGTTCGTCTCCGGCGTGGTGAAGGATGCCTTCAGCCTCTATCTGAACAGCAACACCGAGCTGGCGGAGCAGATCGCCGAGATCTGTATCAGCAGCGCCCAGCGCCGGATGCGCGCCGCCAAGACGGTGGTGCGCAAGAAGATTACCCAGGGCCCGGCATTACCCGGCAAGTTGACCGACTGTAACTGCGCCGACCCCATGCAGGGGGAGCTGTTCCTGGTGGAGGGTGACTCCGCGGGCGGCAGTGCCAAGCAGGCGCGGGATCGCGAGTTTCAGGCCATCATGCCGCTGCGCGGCAAGATCCTGAACACCTGGGAGGTGGAGGCCGGTCAGGTGCTCGCCTCGCAAGAAGTGCACGATATCTCGGTCGCCATCGGGCTTGACCCCGACTCCGAGGATCTCAGTGGCCTGCGCTACGGCAAGGTGTGCATCCTCGCGGATGCGGATTCGGACGGTCTGCACATCGCCACCCTGCTCTGCGCCCTCTTTGTGAAGCACTTCCGCACGCTGGTGGAGAAGGGCCACGTCTACGTCGCCATGCCGCCCCTCTACCGGATCGATATCGGTAAAGAGGTCTACTACGCCCTCGACGAGGACGAGAAGAACGGCGTGCTGCAGCGGGTCGAAGCCGAGAAGAAGAAGGGCAAGGTGATGGTGACCCGATTCAAGGGCCTGGGTGAGATGAACCCGAAACAGCTGCGGGAAACCACCATGGATCCCAACACCCGCCGTCTGGTGCAGCTCACCATGGAGCCGGCAGGAGAGAGCGAAGGGGATGCGGCTGATGAGACCCTGCAACTGATGGACATGCTGCTGGCCAAGAAGCGGGCGAGCGATCGCCGCGAATGGCTCGAAGAGAAGGGCAACCTCGCCATCATCTAAGCCGTCGGCCGGCCCTGTCGGGGCCGGCAAGCATTTAGCCGGAGTCGCCCTGTGGCGGCTCCCGAACCGAAAGAGAAAATCACATGAGTGATGCTATCGAGCTCAGTCTGGACGGGGTAGAGCGCCAGCCAATGCGCACCTTTACCGAACAGGCTTACTTGAACTACTCCATGTACGTCATCATGGATCGGGCCCTGCCGCATATCGGCGATGGCCTCAAACCGGTGCAGCGGCGCATCATCTACGCCATGAGCGAGCTGGGGCTGTCTGCGCTCTCCAAGCACAAGAAGTCTGCCCGTACCGTGGGTGACGTGCTGGGTAAGTACCACCCCCACGGCGACAGCGCCTGTTATGAAGCCATGGTGCTGATGGCCCAGCCCTTCTCCTACCGCTACCCGCTGGTGGATGGTCAGGGCAACTGGGGTGCGCCGGACGATCCCAAATCCTTCGCTGCCATGCGTTATACCGAGGCGCGGCTGTCGCGCTTCTCCGAGCTGCTGCTCTCTGAATTGGGCCAAGGCACGGTGGAGTGGACGCCGAACTTCGACGGCACCATGAAGGAGCCGGTGGTGCTGCCTGCCCGTCTGCCGCACATCCTGCTCAACGGGGTGACCGGTATCGCGGTGGGCATGGCGACCGACATCCCGCCCCACAACGCGCGGGAAGTGGCCTACGCCTGTGCCGAGCTGCTCGACAACCCCAATGCGGGGCTGGATGTGTTGATGCAGCACATTCAGGGGCCGGACTACCCGACCAACGCCGAGATCATCACCCCGCGTGACGATATCCGCAAAATCTACGAGACCGGCAAGGGCTCCATCAAGCAGCGGGCGGTCTGGAGCGAGGAGGATGGCGACATCGTCATCACAGCGCTGCCCCATCAGGCCTCCGGCGCCAAGATCATGGAGCAGATCGCCGCCCAGATGGTGGCGAAAAAGCTGCCGATGGTCACCGACCTGCGCGATGAATCTGACCACGAGAACCCGACCCGTCTGGTGATCGTGCCGCGCTCCAACCGGGTGGATGTGGAGGGGCTGATGGCCCACCTGTTCGCCACCACGGATCTGGAGAAGAACTACCGGGTCAACCTCAACATCTTGGGCCTGGACAACCGGCCGCAGGTGAAGTGCCTCAAGACCATCCTCAGCGAGTGGATCCAGTTCCGTCGCGAGACCGTGCGTCGCCGTCTGCAATTCCGCCTCGACAAGGTGCTGGCTCGCCTGCACATCCTCGAAGGCTTGCTGATCGCCTACCTCAACATCGACGAGGTGATCGAGATCATCCGCACCGAGGATGAGCCGGGCAAGGTGATGGTGGAGCGCTTCAACATTACCGAGACCCAGGCCGAAGCGATCCTCGAGCTAAAACTGCGCCATCTGGCCAAGCTCGAAGAGTTCAAGCTGCGCGCCGAACAGAACGAACTGGCCGAAGAGCGCGACAAGCTGGAGCTCATTCTGGGCTCCGAGCGTCGTCTCAACACCCTGCTCAAGAAAGAGCTGCTGGCCGATGCCGAGAAGTACGGCGACGATCGCCGCACCCCGCTGGTGGAGCGTGCTACCGCCGTGGCGCTGACCGAGAAAGAGCTGGTGCCGAGCGAACCGGTCACCGTCATCCTCTCCGACAAGGGCTGGGTGCGCGCCGCCAAGGGCCACGACGTGGATGTGGAAGGGCTCTCCTACAAGGCGGGGGACAGCTATCTGGCCCACGCCTGTGGCCGCAGCAACCAGCAGGCGGTGTTCCTCTCCACGTTGGGCCGAACCTACGCCCTCGAATCCCACACCCTGCCATCTGCGCGCAGTCAGGGCGAACCGCTCACCGGCCGCTTTGCGCTGGGCGCCGGTGAAGAGGTACGTCATCTGGTGATGGGCAACGAAGGCGAGCCGTATCTGATCGCGAGCGACGCCGGTTACGGTTTTGTCTGCACCTATGACGACCTCATTGGCAAGAACAAGAACGGCAAGGCGCTGCTCACCGTGCCGGAAGGGGGTCTGGTGATGGCACCCCAGAAGATTGGCTCGCCGGAGACCGATCTCTGCATGGCTATCTCCAACGAGGGGCGCATGCTGTTGTTCCCGCTCAACACCCTGCCGGTGCTCGGCAAGGGCAAGGGCAACAAGCTCATCAGCATTCCGTCGGCTCGTGTCAAGGCGCGGGAGGAGTTTGTGGTGATGGCCGCCGTCATCCCGCAGGGCCAGTCGGTCACCCTGTTTGCCGGCAAGCGCAAGCTGACCCTCAAACCCTCGGATCTCGACTACTACCGCGGCGAGCGCGGCCGCCGTGGCGCCAAGCTGCCCCGTGGTTTGCAGCGCGTAGATCGCATCGAAATTGAACCCGCCGCCGGTGCCGAACCGGCAGCCGGGGAAAATCAGGAAGGGTAGTTAATATAGAAGGGCGCGAAAGCGCCCTCATGAAATCAGAAGTATATTTGGCTGTTACTTAGTTTAAATTTAAGCCATTAACAACTGTTCCTACACAAAGTCTATTGAAAAATGTCCCACTAGTATTTGTATAAGTGACAACTTTTCCATTTATAACTATGGTCGCTATTTCGGTGCCATCATTATAACTCTGAACGAATACTAGCTTATCAGATGAAGAGTTTACATCTACGAATTGGCCTGAATAAAGGTCAGTGGTCATTTTATATCCAGACTTGTCTTGTGTGATCGAAAACTTCATATTGTCAAAGTAGTTTTTTTCAAAGTCACGTGTTTGAAATTCATCATTGGTTGGTTTAAAAATAACTGCGGCACAAGTTAAATTTCTAAACTTACGCTCCATTACAACTCGATTTGCATTTGCAGAAAAAGGTAAGAGAGTTAACATTGTAAAAAGGGAGTGTATAATCACTTTGAGGGTCATTGTTTGTACTTATATCCGGAAATTATTTTACGGTTTATTATAAATAGCTAACGCAGTTATTTCTTCATGCTTAACCTCATGAATTACAACTGTAGTTTTTGAACCATGATATCAATGAGTCAGAGGTCGATGAGTATTTAAGATTGTTTATCTCAACATACTCAATAAAATCATCTCCTATAACTTCGACAGATTTATGCTCTATGCAGTTATATTTTTTTTCATCATGAAATTTCATAATCGAGAAGGTACTTTTATAAATGTCACCTAACTCAGCCTTTTTATTAAAACACGTCTGCGAGTCTATGTAATCATTACAATCCATAGTAAATAGAAGTGCGGCATCCCAAGCATTATTGGGATAATAATATGAAAACTGAGCTGCGGATGGTTTTGCACATCCAGTTATAAAAATACAACAGCTAATGGTTATCAGATATAAACGCATTACATTCTTCCCTCACAGTATGGTTCTGCACCACCAGCTCGGCTATATGCACTTCGTAAGCCACATCGATTTCCTTGTGCATCAAGGTCACCTGGGCAAGCACAGTTACCTGTATAACTTGAAGAGTTGTTGGTATTGTTCTGAGCTGCTCCCGCAGCTCCCAAGATCATCACGGTTACCAATACAACATCAGCTGCGACAGCAGCACTACATTTTGCATAATTGAAACGTTCTTTTTCTGCAGCATATTTCTCATCGCTACAATATGTTTGGCTTACACACCCAAATAGGAAAATTGTGCATGCAGCGACTATGAATACTCTCATCCTCGTCCCATTCTCATTGAGTTATTTGGTTTTTAAATTTTAATTAATCCTGATGAAATTGCAGGTAAAAGTTAAGGTTTTAATTGAGGCTGTTCAGCGTGAATACAGCTTTGTTGGTAACGGTGGAATATATTGTTGGATGTTGTTTTAATTTTGTTTTATCAAAAGGCTGATTAGCGAGACATAGCCCGTAGGTCTGATTAGCGAAGTGTAATCAGATGATCGCGAAAACAGGTTGCCGCAATTCTACATGTGCTCCAGCTGATCTCTTCTCTATGTCTATAGCCACCGAGATTGCGGTGCGGACGATTACGCTTTGCTAATCGACCCTACGCGCTCCTGCTTGATTTAACGCACTGCTGCTTGTCGATGGTTTGCCCCCTCATCCCCGACCCGTCTTCCCTTGTCTATGGCAAAGAGTGGGAGAAGGGAGCAGAGATCGCAGCCATTTTGGTATGGCGTGACAACTAGGGCCAAAGGTTGGCATGCACTTGTCCCCTGCGAGATCGTGCTTCTCAGCGCACCATCTGGTCTTTTGACCCGTCTGCGTGGATCTGATGGATGGCTTCATGGCAATAATGGGGGCATGATTCGGTCTGCACGGTGCTATCGCTAGCTAACAAGGAAGGGGTTAGATGGTAAATATTGGGATGCATTTTGAAATTCCGGTGACGGATATGCAGCGGGCAATCGCCTTTTATTCTGCTGTTTTTGATATCGAGTTCGAGCGTGCTGATATCGATGGCAATGAGATGGCGCTATTCCCGCTTATTGATGGTGCTGAGGGCTGTTCCGGTGCGTTGGCTAAAGGGGAGAGCTATGTTCCGAGTCTGGATGGCACGCGTATTTATCTGACCGTGAACAATATTGATCGTGTCATGGCGGCTGCTCTATCGGCGGGCGCCAGGTTACTTTATCCCGTGACCCTGGTGGGGGAAGCCATCAAGGTGGCCGAGTTTCAGGACTCTGAAGGTAACCGGATTGCCTTGCTGGATAAGGCGATTTGCGCTGATTAGCGAAGTCTAAACGATCCATCCCACCAAAAGCAGAGGCCCCGCAATCCATGATTGCGGGGCCTCTGGTCTTGTCTGCGGCTCACGCCGCCAAGTGGTTCAAACCGATCAGACGGGGATAGCTGTCGCCGCCGGTGGCGGGGTGATTTTCGAGGCGATCAGCAGGCGCAGGCGGGGCACCAGCAGGAGCAACACCACGCCGCCCGCCAGTGAACCCCAGCCCAACATATTGAATACCGAGCTGTAACCCGGGTTGGTGGTGACCGGGGTGCTGCCGATATTCTGCGGCATGGCGCCGGAGACATAGCCCGCCAGCACCGAGGCGACGCCGGTCACCATCATCCAGCAGCCCATCAGCAGACCTTGCAGGCTGGCGGGGGCCAGCTTGCCAATCATGGCGTAACCGATGGGGGAGATAAGCAGCTCGCCAAAGCTCTGCAGCACATAGCTGATGGCGATCCACTTGAAGGCGACCAGCCCGTCGGCCCCCGCCAGATGGATGCCGAGCGGCAGCACCAGCATGCCGAGCCCCATGCAGAACAGGGAGGTTGCAAACTGGGAGGGGATGTCGATATTCCACCCCTGTTCGCGCAGTCGCTTGAACAGCAGCGCCATCAGGGGGCCACCGATGACGATGACGAGGGTGTTGATGTTCTGGATCCACTGGGGGGCGACCCGCAGCCCGAACACATTGAGGTTGATGTTGTGCTCGGAGAAGAGCATCAGCCCCATGGGCGCCAGCTGGTAGAGCGACCAGAAGATGAGGGAGCCGAGGGCGAGGATCAGGTAGGCCACCATGCGGCTGCGCTCGGCAGCGTCCGGGTGGCGGGCAGTCATCACGCAGAGCAGCACCAGCACCACGGCGCCCAGGATCAGCACGAAGCTGCCGCTGAAGCTGGCATGGGTCAGCAGCAGACGCAGCGCCGGCACCAGCATGGCCAGAATGGCGATACCGGCCAGCATGCGGCGGTAGAAGCCGCTCCCTTTGACATGGCGCAGCGGGGTGCTGATATCCGCCAGAATGGGCCAGCAGGCGAAGGTGGCGATGATGGCAATGATGTTGCCCAGCGTCGCAAACAGGAACAGGGTGCGGTAATCCTCGGTGAGCTGGAAGTAGCCCGCTACCGTGAAGCCGATAAAGAAGCCCAGATTCATCCCGGCGTAGTTCCACAGGAAGGCGCTCTCGCGGCGGTGATCATCCGGGGCGAAGCGCTGGGTCAGCATCATGTTGAGGCAGGTGACGTTGAGGCCGCTGCCGGTAAGGAACATGGCGAGCCCCCAGTAGAGGCCGGTGATCCCCATCTCGGCGATGAAGTAGCAGCCGATCACCTGCAGCACCATCCCCATCACGAACAGGTTGCGGTTGCTGAGGTAGCGCCCGCCGAGATAACCGCCAAACAGGTGCAGGCCATAGTTGAAGGCCCCGAAGACCCCCATCATGGCGTTGGCCTGGGATTCGCTAAAGCCGAGCCGCTTGGTGGCGTAGAGCACCAGCGTGGAGTAGAGCACGGCAAACCCCAGGGTCGAGAAGGTCTGGATAAAGAACAGCGCCCCGGAGCCGGGGGGAATGGTGGGGTGTTGATTCGAAGCGCTCACGGTCTGTCTCCTGTGAGAGAAGAAAGTCATAACTCGTCCTGAGAGCGTACCGGTCTGCTGCCGGCTAGCCTTGTGCGCTTCCATGCTGGTCTGAAGGCCGGTCTGTCATTTAGCGGCCAAGCGGTGCAAATAGCCATACCTGAAATTTAATCCGGCGCGATTAATTGCTTTTTATTGATCTATTCCGCCTTTTTATGCGTGATTGATCCGTGGTTTTAGCTCGACTTACCACGCGGTTGCGACACGGTTGATGTGATCCAGTCGGCTATTTGGTGCCGATTATGGCGCTATAGCGGGATCAGCGTCCCGCTTTGTTGTCCCGAAACGCAGCTGTCGCCAAGTTGTTGTATTGCAGGTTGTTTATTCATCCCTGGGCATTGAGTGAATAAATATTGGGAAGAGAAGGGGCAGCCTCAGGGTGACTTGTGTGTGTTCCCTCTCTGTTTGGGAGAGAGTGAGGGGAGGATAGAACAACGCCCGGCGGGCCGGGCGTTGTGGTGCAACTGATGGGCGGCGAAAGCGGCCTTAGAAGTCGTGGTAGAGCGGCCAGCCGAGCAGCGGGTGCTTGAGCCCGGCGCGCATCTCGATGTTGTCGAGCTTCTCCGGCGAGGCGTTCTCTTTTTGCAGCAGCTGGTACTGGCGCACAAAGCCGAGGGTGTGCAGCAGATTGGGCACAAAGCCCGGGCTCAGCTCCTGGCGCAGGGCGGCGGCCATGTCGGCGGGCAGCGCGCTCAGCATCAGGGCGAGCTGGGCGGCGAGGTAGTCGGTGTCATACCAGCGCTCGTCGAGCTCAATCTCCCGCGCCAGTTTGCGCTTGAGATCCTGCTTCACCTTGAGCGGGGCGGCGCCACTGCCCTTGCCGCAGAGGATGCGGTAGAGCAGCGCTTCGGCCAGCTTGTCCTCCATGGTGGGGTGGTCGCTCTCGCAGGCGAAGAAGTGCTGGTCGATGAGTTCCATCAGGCGGCTCTTGTTGTGCTCGGTCAGCGCCTTCTCGTACTCCTGCCACCCTTGCCACTCCCCCACATCGGGGGGGCTGGAGATCTTGTCCAAGAGCCGGGCATCCACGTCACCGTAGAGGCTGTTGCCAGCCTGCTTGGGGCTGACGGTAATGAGCATCGACCAGCCTTTCTGGAACGGCTTGATGGGGCCTTCCGGCGCCTGCAGCAGCGCCAGCGCCTTGGCCGGATCCCGCGCCGAGAGCTCCTGCAGGCCGAGGCTCACCACGCCGATGATGTCGTGGGCGGCCTGCTCCAGCAGGTGCATCTTGTACTTGTTGTAGTACTTGTCGGCGAATTTGAGGCTCATCAGCACCGCCTTGCCCTTGATGGCGGCCAGCTGTTGCTGACTCAAGAGTTCGTTGTCGCGGCCAAAGCGCAGCACCTGGGTGAGATAGGGGCCCTGGTTGGCATCGCGAATGACTAACTGCATGAATGTGCTCCTTAATCCAGAAAGCTGAACATGTCGTCGACGTCGCCGTACTCGTCTTCCTCGACCTTGTTCTTCTCTTTGGCCTGCATCACCAGTTCGGCGGCAAACTTGTTGATGATGCCGTCCCAGGTTGAGTGCTCGTTGCGCAGCAGCGCCTTGATGGCTTTCTCCACCTCGGGGGCCAGCTCGCGAATGAGCATCAAGAGGCTGCGCGGGTCGTCCAGCGCGTAGTCGTGGACATCCTCGCTCTGCTGGCGCTCGCTGTAACGCAGGGACTCTTCGAGATCCTCCTCTTCTGCGTGCAGCACGTCGCGATAGCCTTCGTCCTCTTCATAGCGATCGCCGCGATAGAACTCGATGAAGGGGATGGCGAGGTAGAAGAGACCGGCCGGATCTTCGGCCACGCACTCGAGGATCTCGCGCTGCTTGGCTTCGCTATCCTGGGTGCGGATCAGGTAGTTGAGGAAGTCGAAGGTGTGCTGTTGCAGCTCGTCGGCGTTGTTCTTGATCGCCTCTTCCCAGTAGAGGGGCTGCTGGCAGACGATGTCGCGGATCCGCTCCGGGGTCATCAGCTCGGAGATGATGGAGGGGAAGGAGATATCGTGCTGGCCGTTAATCTGGGTCAGGGTAACGATATCAATGTTTTCAATCACTTCTGCCAGCTGGTCGTCAGACATGGTCTTGGCGATCAGCTCGAACTTCTCGCTGGCCTGCTTCGGCTCGATAACGGCCAGCTCTTTGATCTCGATGGCGGTAATTTCTATCAGACTGTTGCTCATGCCTTGCCCCAATTAGAAACGGACTTCGTCGTACATATCCTGATCGCCGTCGTCATCACCATAGCGGTCACTGCCGCCATGGTAGTCGGCGTCGGCATCTTCCCCGTCTTCATCTTCTTCGTCGCGCAGCTCATAGTCGTCATCACCGCGGTGGCTACCGCGCGGCAGCGGGTTGTCGAGCAGGAACAGCACGGCGCAGGCTTCCATCAGCTGATCTTCGCTCTGGGCCCGCACCGCCTTGACCAGCGGCAGGGCGGCGTTGTTGAAGCCGACGCTCACCTTGAACTCGTCCCAGCCCGGCTGCTCGCCGCTGGTGAGCCACTTGTTCCACAGCGACTTGGCCTTGGCCGGGAACTGCACCCGGCCATAGAGGGCCAGCGGCAGATACTCGGGCATAAACTCCAGCATGCTCATATCGGCCAGCAGCAGGCTCTTCATCTGGTCGGTAAACTGTTCCAGCCCCTTGGGGTCGTCCTGATCCCGGTAGGATTCGATGTTTTCGCTGGCATCGCTTTGCAGCGACTTGAGCCGCGCCTGGTCCCATCTCTTTTGCATAGTTGCTCTTTCTGCCTGCTGTTTCAGGGGTAGAACTGATCCCACATCTCCTGCATGGCGGAGGCGGGGTCGGTCACGATGACGTTGTTGAAATCCTTGATAAAGGCGGCCCGCTGTTTCGGATCGGACAGCACTTCATAGGCCTGCTTTACCTGGTGCAGCTTGATGGCTGCCTGCTCTTTCTCTTCTTCACTGGCCCCGTGCAGCTTGTCGGGGTGGTACTGGTTTGACAGCCGACGATAGGCTTTCTTGATGTCGTTTTCGCTGGCGTTGGACTTTACGCCCAGCACCCGAAAGTAGTTGTTCATGGCAGATCCTGCATCACTGGCATCATAGGATTCACGCTGCGAGTGCCTGATGGTGGGGATTGGCAAACCAGGCACGGCAAAAACCCGTCATTTTAACGGAAACAGCCCGCCAACGCGATGAGTTGGGCGATCAATTAACGGGCGAGATGAAGAGGTGTCAGTTGAGCGTCTATTGTTGCCAGTCGGTCTGGCCAGTGCAAGGGCGGCGGGGCAAAAGCGATGAAAAAACGGGCAGGAAAGGGGCGGGCGGCAGGCCGGGGAGAGGCTGCCGCCGCAGGGGTTACTCCTCCCAGAAGGAGGCGGAGGTGTGGTAGATCATCTTCTTGCTCATCCCGCCATCGACCACCAGATTGGCACCGTTGATAAAGTCGTTGCGAGGATCCGCCAGAAAGAGGCAGGCGCGGGTGATGTCGTCGGGGCGCCCGACCCGGCCACTCGGGTGCTGGCGGTGATCCGCCTCGGTCAGGGTGTGGTAATCCTCCGCCTGGATCCAGCCCGGACTGATGGCATTGACCGTGATGGGATGGTCGGTCAGTGAGTTGGCGAGGGACTGGGTGAGAGCGACCAGCGCCCCCTTGGAGGCGCCGTAGGCATCCCAACCCGGTTCGTTCTGCTGCCAGCGGGTGGAGGCGATATTGATGATGCGGCCATAGGGCAACCCGCGGTTGGCCTGCACAAAGGCGCGGGCGCAGAGCATGGCACCGCGCACATTGACCGTCATCACCTGATCGAACTGGGCTGTGCTCAGCTTCTCGAAGCGGGTGTGGAACTTGCTGATGGCGCCGTTGTTGATGAGCAGATGGACGCCGCCATGCTGCTCGCGCACCTCGGCAAAGAGCTGCGTGATAGCCTGCTCGTCCCGCAGATCGAGCGGGTGAAAGTGGATCTCGGGATGGTCGAAAGCGTGAGGAGCCAGATCGGTGGCGATCACCCGATAGCCAGCCTCGGCCAGCCCGATGCAGAGCTGGCGGCCAATCCCGCCAGCGGCGCCGGTGACCAGTGCGATTTGTTTACCGTTCATTGTGCCGCTCCATTGCGCGCCCGCAGCACCTTGATCAGGGCCGACACCTCCTGCTGACCAAACCCTTGCGCCACCCCTTCCTCAAACAGATCGGCGGCAAAGCGCGGGAAGCGGCTGTCGATCCCGGCATCGGTGGCGTGACCGGCGAGGCGGCTGATGGCGGCGCTCCAGGTTTTCAGGCTAGCGTAGGGGTGATCGAAATCGCCGCTCGCCAGCGTCTTGCCAAGGTGGGCCACATCGCCACCGAGAATGGGCGAGAGCTCGCTGAACTGGGCGCACACCCTGGCTACCGGCAACCCTTCCGCCTCGCAGATCAGCGCGCCGTGCAGAGCACCGAGCAGACCACCGGCAAAGTAGGCGGCAACGGCACAATCTTGCGCCGCGGCGGCGCCCACCGCCTCGGCCACATGGTCGAGGGTGGAGGCGAGCAGGCGCAGTACCGGCTCGGCCTCGCTAAAGGCAGCGCTGGCCCCCGAGCAGATGATGCTGGCATCGCTGGTGCCGATCTGATCCGGGAAGCAGAGGACGGCGCCATCGAGATAACGGGCGCCGCGGGCATGGCTCCAGCTCTCCAGCGCTCTGGCCCCCTGCGGGCTGCCGGTGGAGAGCTGCACCAGCAGCTTGCCCGCCACGGCATCGCTCGCATCGTCCAGCAACTGTTGGCTGACGGCGTAGTTATCGACGCAGACAAGGGTGATATCGCTTGCGGCGATGGCTGCACCAACCGAGGGGGCGAGAGTCGCTCCCAGCGCTTGCAGCGGGGCGGCCTTGGCGGCGCTGCGATTCCAGACGGTGACCGGATGGCCCGCCTTGATCAGGGTGGTGGCGAGGGCGGAGCCCATGGCCCCGAGGCCGATGACAGAGAGATGGCGCATGATGGCTCCTGGCTGTGTTGATAGACGCTGATATTGGAAATTGGGATGCCTTGTGGCAGGTAAGCCACTATATTTGCCCCGTGTCGCCGTGAAAAATGGCTTTTATGACTGTCTGGTATAGGTGAATTCTATGGATGTGCGAACCCTGCGTGCGTTTGTGGCTGTCTTCGAGGAGCGCAACATCACGGCGGCTGCCACCCGCCTCTTCATTACCCAGCCCACCCTCTCCACCACTATCAAGATGCTGGAGGATGAGCTGGGAGTGACCCTGTTTGTGCGGCAGGCGCGCGGGGTGGAGGGGACCGAAGCGGCGCACCGGCTCTATCCCCGCGCCAAGCGGCTGATCGCCGACACCGACTCCCTCGCCCGCGAGTTTCGTGAAACCTCCCCCTGCCTCGAGCTGACGGTGGGGATTGAGGCGGATCTGGGTGATGGCGTGGTGGGGACGCTGGTCAACGGGGTACTCGCCCACGAGGAGATCCTGCTGACTCTGGATGAGGGCTGTTGTGGCGATGTGCGGCTGGGGTGTGAATCCCTGCGTTGTGGCGACGAGCTCTTTATCCCTCTGCTGGAGGAGGAGTTCGTGCTGGTGCTGCCGCCGGATCACCCGCTGACGGGCAAGGGATCGCTCACCCCGGATGCGCTGGCGGACGAGCCCTGGGTCACCTGCCCGCGCCACGACTCCCACCTGCGGCTGATCGCCATCCTCGGCAATCAGGCGCCCCTCTATCCGCGGCGGGCAGGGTCGCTGCGACTGGCGGCAACCATGGTGGCCGCCGGGGCGGGGATCGCCTGGTTGCCCCGTTCGCTTTGCCCGCCCGGCTGTACAGTCGCCGAGCTGGCGGCCTCTTCCTTCAAGCGGCGGGTGGGGCTCTGCTACGCCCCCGATGCGTTGCGATCGGTGGCGGTGACCGCCCTGCTGGAGCAGGTGCGCGGGATGCAGCTCCCCGCCTGATGTCGGCATAAAAAAGGGCCATCCGGTGGGATGGCCCTGTTGCAGGCAACGATGCTGCGTGGCTAGAGCGACGCCCACCAGAGCCGTAGTTGCAAGCCCCACTTCGAGCTCCAGCCGGTGGTGCTGCTCACAAGCGTCCCATCCTTGATAACGAGGAATGTCGGGGTGACCCCTACCTGCCACTTGGCGGCCAGCGCTCCCGACTCGTCGTTGTGGGTCGGGAAGGTGAGCCCCTTCTTGCTCATCCCCTTGCCTAACTGTTCCGAATTGCCGGAGCGCAGTGCCACCGTCAGCACGTTTCCCCCCTCCTGCCAGAGCTGCTGCACCGTCGGGGTGGTGAAACGACACACCCCGCACCAGCTGGCCCAGTAGTAGACCAGCAGCGGCTTGCCGCGGCTCAGGGTGGCGAGATCCGTACTGGTGCCATCCTGCAGAGTGACGGGGGCGCTCATCGCCCCCTCCGGCAGGGTCGGGCTGCGCCACAGATCGAGCAGGGTCGAGATGACCAGCGCCAGCAACAGCAGCCAGATCGCTTCCTTGCCCCAGCGTCGCCAGCGGGGTTGAGGGTTGGTGCTTGCCATCCCTTACCCCAGCTTGGCCAGTTCGGCCTTCACCAGCTGCTCCAGCTCCTCATATGGAACGGCGCCCGGCACCAGCTGGTTACCGATCAGGGTCGCCGGTGTGCCCTGCACCCCCAGAATGGTGCCAATGCGCAGGCTGTTGCGCAGCTCTTCGGTCGCCTTGGGCGCGGGCTTGAGCGCCACGTTGCCGGTGGCCGCCAGCGCCTTGTTGATATCCGCCTCGGTCAGCATCCCCTGCTTGCTCATCAGCTTGTCATGCAGGGCGAGGAAGCGGGCGGGATCCTGTTGCCACAGGGTCAGGCTGTATTGGGCCGCCTTGGCGGAGGTCTGCCCCTTGAACGGCAGCAGCTTGATCACCAGCCCCAGATCGTCCGGATAGGCCTTGAGCAGCTTGGTCAGCTGGGGATCGAACTGCTTGCAGTAGGGGCAGTTGTAGTCGGTGAACAGCACCAGCGTCAGCTTGGGGTTCTTGGCGCCGAGGCGCGGGCTGGTGGCGCTGTTGAACAGCACATCCTTGTTGCCCTTGATGAAGTTGCCAAGCTGCGCCTCCTGGGTTGCCGCGTTCTGCTTCTCCCAGGATTCGGCGGCCTCATCGAGGATCTTGGGGTTGGCGATCAGGGTCTCGCGGATCAGCTCCTTGATGCGGGCCTCCTGCTCCGGGGTGAAGGGGGCGGCGTGCAGGGCCGGAGCCAGCAGGGCTGCGGAAAGGGAGGCCAGCAGGGTCAGGGCGCTAAGAGTCGGTTTCATGGTTGCTCCTTAAAATCGGGTGGTGCCAGCCTGAAGCAGGCCAGCCTTGTGCAATGTGGTCAGCAGATCGTCCTTGTCGAGCAGGGGTGACAGCGTGACCCCCTGCGGCAACTCCGGGCCGTAAATCTGGTTGAAGGGGACGGCCGCCGCGCTCCGCTTGCGCAGGAAAGCGGCGATGGTGTCGCTTGGTTTGCTCCAGTCGCCGCGCAGGGCCACCACATCGGGGGCCGAGAGGGCCTGTTGCACCTCATCGCGCAGCAACACGTTGTATTTGTTGGCCTTGCAGGTGACACACCAGTCGGCGGTGACATCGATAAAGACCCGTTTATTCTGGGCCAGCGCATCTGTGATGGCGCGTTCGGAGAGCGGCTGCCAGACCACCTTGTCAACGCTGGCCGAGCCCTGCGCGCTAAAGGCGCCGCTCAGCAGCAGGGGGCTGCCAATCAGGGCGGTAAGGGCGATCGCCAGCGTGAAGCCGCGGATGCCGTAACGCCAGATGATGCCAGCCAGCAGTGCCAGCAGCATGGCAACCATCAGCCAGCCGGTGGCATAGCTGCCGAGATGGTTGTCGAGCAGGCTGGTGAGCCAGAGACTGGAGCCCAGCATCATCAAGCCGAGCAGGATGCGCAGATGGTTCATCCAGCGCCCTGGTTTCGGCAGCCAGAGGGCGAGCCGTGGCAGGGCTGCCACCAGCAGCCAAGGCAGGCTCATGCCAATTCCGAGCGCGGTGAAGATGAGCCAGAGCTGACCGAGCGGCGCCGCCAGCGCAAAGGCCACCGCGGTACCGAGGAAGGGGGCCGAGCAGGGGGTCGCCAGCAGAGTGGCGAAGCTCCCCTGCAGGAAGTGACCGCCGAGGCCGTTGCCGCCGCTGGTGGCGAGGCGGGTGCTGAGGGCGCTGGGCAGGCGGATCTCGAACAGCCCCAACAGGTTGGCGCAAAACAGCAGGGTGACCAGCACCATCAAGCCGATAAAACCGGCGCTCTGGAACTGGATGCCCCAGCCGACGGCTCCTTGCGTGGCGCGCAGCAGGCTGCTCATGGCCGCCAGCACCCAGAAGGAGGCGATGATCCCGGCGCTGGCGGCGAGGAACTGCTTGCGCACTGTTCCCTGTTCACGATCCTGATGTTGCAACACAGTTCCCAGCTTGAGCGCCAGCACCGGCAGCACGCAGGGCATCAGGTTGAGGATCAGGCCGCCGAGTAGCGCTGCCCCCAGCAACCAGAACAGCGAATGACTCTGGTTGGGCAGTGCGAGTGGTGCGCCGATCGTCCCCTTGCCCTGCCACGCCTGTTCGCCACTGGTGAGCAGCAGGCCGAGGGATTGGCCACGCAGATCCGGCGCATCCCCCTGCCAGCCATCGCTCACCGGTACCCGAGCGATCAGGGTGTTGCCCTCGACCTCGAGCACCGGCTTGCCAAACTCGGCCCCTTCCAAAGCGTCGATAAAGAGGGCCGGTGATTGCCAGCCCTCTGCCCGCTCGGCGCGCAGTTGCAGCTGGTTGTGCTGATAACCGAGCTCGACCCGGGTGTCGGCGGGCAGCGGTTGGGGCAAATTGCTGATGGCCTTGGCCCAGCCGAAGTCGAAACCGGCCGGAGTCTGCCCATCTACCGCGAGGGTAAAGGGGAAGTCGGTCAGGATGCAGACGTTGCTGCAGGTGGAGAGGCGCAAGGTGCCCTTGAGCGATTGGCCGGCGGGGTAGTTGAGGCTCAGAGGGAAACGCACCTCACCCTGATAACCCTGGGTGCTGAGCCCGGCCACCTCGAAGTGGCGCGGAGCGGGCCAGCGCCACTGGAAGTCACCGACCGGCTCATCCCACAGGATCTGGGGCGCAATTCCCCCTTCGCCCGGGCTGTGCCAGTAGGTCTTCCAGCCGGACTCGAGGGCTACGTCGAGCAGGATGCGGGTGTGCTCTGGGGCGCTGCGGTCGGCCTGCAGTCGCACCCTGGCGTGATCATTCTGTGGGCTGGTGAGCCAGCCCGTATCGCTGGCCAATCCCGTGGATTGCCACAGCAGGCAGGCCATAAGCAGGGCTGCCTTGAAAAAGTTTGTCATCTGTCTGGTCTCGCAAAAAATGAGTAACGGCGAATGGAAAAAGGCCGGAATCATTCCCGCCAGACGCAAAGCGTGAGGTGAAGTCGCCGCTCGGGTGGTGAGATAACCCTTGGCGGTGGTAAGGGAGGGGTATAGCGCCAGAGTGGTGCCAGCAGGGCAATCAGCAGGGCGACGGCAAAGAAGAGTTGTTCGATGCAGAGCAGGGTGGTGGCGCTCAGCCATTTGCCATTGAGCTGGCAACTGGTGGGCTGCGGGCTGAACGGCTTGCCGTCGTTCTGCTCATCATCGATGCTCTGAACGGGCAGGGCCTGACAGGTGAGGGCATGATCGAGCAATGCCAGCCGGGCCAGCGGCTGGGCCGCGCAATTGAGCACCAGCAGGCAGACCAGCAGCAGGAGTCGTTTCGCCACGCGTTGTTGGTGAATCATGCTCGCCCCGTTCATCAAGATGGCCACATCCTAATGGCCAATGGCGGGTGGGGCAAGTTGCCGGACGTTTTATGAGCGCTGAGGCTGGCGCCGTGTGGTCGGTTCTGTTTGGCGAACGCTTGTTCGCTAAAAGGGGGATCAGTATACTGCGCCGAGTTAAAATTCGAGGTGTTCGATGCTCAAAATTGCCCGTGTGCTGCTGCTTGGTCTGCTGCTCATCTTCTGGTTCCTGTTCGGCCTGCTGCTCTGTCTGGTTCGTCCGCGCCACCCCAACAACGTCTATGTCTTCGCCCGCATGTATCACGCGGTCTGCCCGCTGATCGGGCTGCGAGTCAAGGTGACAGTGGCCGACGAGGTCAAATCGGTCGGCCCGGCGGTCTACGTCTGCAACCACCAGAGCAACTTCGACATCTTCACCGTGACCGGTGCGGTGCAGCCCGGTGTGGTGGCGGTGGGCAAAAAGAGCCTGCTCTGGCTGCCGCTGTTCGGCCTTATCTTCTGGCTTTCCGGCAACGTGCTGATCGACCGCTCCAACCGCTCCCGTGCCATCGGCACCATAGGTCAGGTGGTGGATCGCATCAAGAACCGCGGCACCTCCATCTGGATGTTCCCGGAAGGGACCCGCTCCCAGGGGCGTGGCCTGCTGCCGTTCAAGGCAGGTGCTTTCCACACTGCGGTACAGGCTGAAGTGCCCGTGGTGCCCATCGTCTGCTCCAGCTACTTCGGTCAGGTCGACCTCAATCGCTGGGACAACGGCGAAGTGCTGGTGGAAGTGATGGCCCCGGTCTGCAGCAAGGAGCACGGTGCCAGCGGCATTCGCGATCTCTCCGATACCTGCCGCGCCCGGATGGAGGCCAAGCTGGCCGAACTGGACAGCAAGCTGGGCCACAGCCACGCCGCCTGACGGATAGCGCAGACGAATCGACAAGGGAGCTTGAGGCTCCCTTTTTTGTTGGTGAAAATCACCACCTGGTTGGCTATTTTCACCAATAAATCCTTCTTGAATTTCCTCATTAAATTCCTATCTGTATGTAAAACAACAATAATTTTTCTTGGCATGGCTCTTGTAATGCTTTGGGAAGAGATAGCCATCCCATCAACAAGGAGCCAGACCATGAGCGTATTCAGCCGCCTGACCGACGTGATAAATGCCAACCTGCACAGCCTGCTCGACAAGAGTGAAGAGCCGGAGAAGATGCTGCGCCTGATGATCGAAGAGATGGAGCAGGTGCAGGTCGAGATGCGTACCCAGGCCGCCCGCGTGATTGCCGAACAGAAACAGCTGGAGCGTCACCAGCAGGCGTTGCAGGCGCAGATCCTGGAGTGGTCGGCCAAGGCCGAGCTCGCCATCCAGAAGGGACGTGAGGATCTGGCCCGCGCAGCCCTCACCGAGAAGCTGGCGGAGGTCAAAAAATGTGAACAGCTGGAGCAGGACAAGGCCCGGGTGGCCGAGGTGCTGGCCCAGCTCACCGCCGACAGCGAGCGGCTGGCAGCCAAGCTGACCGAGGCGCGCGAGAAGCAGAAACTGCTGACCCTGCGCGAGCAGACGGCCCACAGCCGCATTCGTGCTCGCGCCCAGGTGGACAACCAGCGGATGCATGAGCTGATGGCGCGCTTTGATGGTTTTCAGGGCCGGGTCGATCAGCTGGAAGCCCAGCTGGAGGCGGCCACCCTGGGGCAGAATCCCTCGCTGGAGGCCCAGTTCCGCGAGCTGGAGCTCAATGACGAGATCGAGCGCGAGCTGGCTCGCCTCAAAGGCCAGAAGGCGGAGGTGTAATCATGAGCCCCTGGCCCAAGGATCTGGTGCATCGCAAGCTGACCGGGGTCTGCGCCGGTATTGCCAGGCGGTTGGGGGTCTCCAGAGTCACGGTGCGGGTGGTGGCACTGCTCGCCCTGATCCTGATGCCGCCGCTGGCACTGGCCGCCTATCTGCTGGCGGTGCTGGTGATGCCGCCCCGTTATGAATTGAAGCGCTGGCTGGATTGACCGAAGGGTTGACCAGTCGGCAGACAAGGTACTGATAAGGAGCAAGTTATGCTGGAATTTTTCATCTTGCTGGTGGTGCTGCTGGTCATGGCACTGACCGGTTTTACCCTGGTAGCCATGTTGCTGGTGAGCGGCCTGTTCGTGCTGCTTGGGGCGCTGGGCGGCATGCTTGCTCTGATCATCAAGCTGGCCCCCTGGTTGCTGCTGGTGCTGGCGGTTTGCTGGCTGATCAGCAACCGCAGCAAGCGTTCCAATACCTACCTCTAACCCGCCTGAGGTTGTGCAAGACGTTGTGTGATGCTCCCTGATTTCCCCTTTCCGGCCACTCATCGAGTGGCCTTTTTTTTGGCTGTCGTCCTCAAGGCTGGGTGGCTGCGGGTAACCACTGGGGGCTCCAGCTCTGCCAGAGTGCCGGGCTTTTTATCAGCTGTTCTTTGAAGGATTTTGGCTGCTGCTTGAGGCGATATTCGATGCGCAGGGCCGCCCCCTTCTCGCCGACTTCCTGTTGCCACGCCAGCGTCAGTGGCCCCTTGCCGCGCAGGGCGCGAGCGCCCTTGCCACTCTGGTGCTGGCGCAGGCGGCGCAGCGGGTCCGTGCTAATCCCGGTATAGAGCAGGCCGGTGGCAGTACGCACCATATAGACAGACCAGCGGGAAGGGGCGGATGGTTGCTGTGCCGGTGTGATGGTCGCGGGTTCTCTCATTCAAATTCTCTGTGCCAAACTCAGAAGCAGCTCAAGGAGGTGCGATGAGAGTCTGGTTTTGGTTGTGGTTACTGTTGTCGGTCCCGGCTCTGGGGGAGACGATCCGTCTCTACGATTACCATCAGCATCCCCCCTTCAACACCGGAGTGGATGCAGGGCTGAGCCGCGAGCTGGTCAAGTATCTCAATGAAAAGCTGGGGGGTGAACCCAGAATCGAGCTCTGGCTGGTCAATCGCGCCCGGCTGGCGCTGGAGATGGCGGATCCCGACTTTGACGGTCTGGTGGTCTGGGTCAATCCGGCCTGGGTGGGGGATCCCCATCGCGAGCGCTATCTTTGGACTTTCCCGGTGATGCGCGACACCAACGAGCTGGTCTCGAACATTTACAACCCGGTCACCTATCGCGGGCCTGACTCCCTAAAGGGGCTGGTGTTTGGCGGGGTGGAGGGTTACCGCTATCAGGGGATCGATGATGCGGCTGGCCGCGGCGAGCTGGTGCGCCAGGATGCCAAGAAGGTGAAGACCAATCTTGAGCTGCTGGTGCGCGGCCGCATTGATGTGACGCTGGTGAGTGGTTCATCGCTGGGCTTTTTCATCGACTCACAGCACTATCAGGGCAAGCTGTTTATCTCGCCCTTCCCCCAATCCAGCTATACCCGTCATATCCTGCTGCCCAAATCCCGTCCCGAGCTGCATGCCACCCTCAACGACATCGCCGAGCAGATGGACAGGGATCCCCGCTGGCACAAGGTGTTGGAGTCCTATCGCGGTACGCCCTGAGGGCGGCGCTTGAGCCGATGCAGTGGCAACAGGCTCACCAGCAGACCTGCCCAGACAAAGGCGAAACCGACTGCCTTGATGGGGTCCGGCGCCTCACCAAACCAGTAGATGGCGAGCAGGAAGGCGAGGCTGGGCTCGATATATTGCAGCAGCCCCACAGTGCTCATCCGGGTTCTCGCCACTGCGTAGCAGAACAGCCCCACCGGCAGCAGGGTGGCGGGCGCACTGCCCATCAGCAGCAGCTTGTCGGCCAAATCCCCGTTCACGAATGCCCCTTCTCCGTGCCATGCCAGCGTGCCGATGATGATCAGCGCGACGGGCAGTTGCACCATGGCTTCCAGATAGAGGCTGGTGCCGGTGTCGTAATGGATCTTCTTCTTGATTAGGCCGTAGCAGGCGAAGTTGGCCCCCATGATGAGGGAGAACCAGGGGAGTTGGCCGTAGCAGAAGAGCATGTAGGCGAGCCCCGCCAGCGCCAGGGCGACCGCCAGATGCTTTTGCGGGGTGAGTCGCTCTTTGAGGAAGATGACGGCGAATACGATATTGAACAGCGGGGTCATAAAGAAGGCGAGGCTGGTGGTCAGCACCTGCCCGGTAGTGAGGCACCAGGTGAACATGCACCAGCTGATGGACATGACGGGGCCCGCCAGCAGAATGAGGCCGAGCTGGCGCTGCTCGCTGCGCAGTTGTGCCCAAGGTATCTGGTGGCCAAGCAGCAAAAACAGGGCCCCCAGCAGCACCACAGACCAGAGCACCCGGTGGGAGATCAGCTCCCACATGTTGACCTCGGGCATGAATTGATAATAGAGCGGCAGCATCCCCCACAGGATGAAGGAGAGGGTTGCGGTGCCGGTACCTAGCCAGTTTTTCATTATTATCCGTTTATTAAATTAAACACTCATGGCGATAGTAGGGGGAGTGCCCTGTTTCCACAAGAGGGAAAACAGGGAAATGCTGGTACTATCAACGTCATGCAGCGAATCGATAAGTTGTTTGAGCAAATCAGGGCCTGCCGTCTGTGTGAGGCTCATCTGCCGCTGGGGCCTCGTCCGGTGATCCGCGGGGCCGAGAGTGCCCGCCTGCTGATCATCGGTCAGGCGCCCGGCACCCGGGTGCATGCCAGCGGTATCCCGTGGGATGACCCCTCCGGTGACAGGCTGCGCCAGTGGCTCGGGGTCGATAAGGCCACCTTTTACGACGAATCCCGCATCGCCATCATGCCGATGGGCCTCTGCTATCCCGGCAGGGGAAAATCCGGCGATCTGCCGCCCAGACCCGAGTGCGCGCCTAACTGGCACGACAAGGTATTGATGCTGCTACCCAATATCGAACTGACCCTGCTTATCGGCCAATATTCACAAGCCTACTATCTGCGGGGGGCAGCCAAGGGATCGCTCACCGACACGGTGCGCAGCTGGGCCGACTATGGCCCCGGCTGGCTGCCGTTGCCTCACCCTTCACCGCGCAATACCCTCTGGCTCAGAAAGAATCCCTGGTTCGAGGATGAGATTGTCCCCCATCTGCAGCAAAGGGTCGCCCCTTTGCTGGAACGACCCTGAGCGCTTAAAGCGCCGGTTCGGCCAGCGGTTTTGGCTTGCTGCGCGCCATGGCGATGAGCGGCAGGACGATGCAGATACAGCCCAGCAGCAGCGGTAGACCGGGCTGCTCGTCAAACAGCCACACCCCGATGGCCACCGCCATCAGCAGACCGGTGTACTCCGCTGAGGCGATCTTGCTCGCCTCTGCCTTGCGATAGGCCACCACGCACAATCCCGCATAGACCATGATCAGCGCCGAGGAGCCAAAAGCGGGCCACCACATCTGCCACTGCCAGTTGCCCCCTTCCCACAATGCCAGCGCCAGAATGAAGGGCATGCTCAGCACGTTGGTGAAAAACAGGGTCTGGGCGATGGGCTGCTTGAGCGGGATCCGCTTGATCAGCAGATTGTTGAGCGCCATCGACAGCGCCACCCCAAGCGCCGCCAGCGCGGCCCAGTTCACCTCGGTCGGGCGCAGCACGATCAGTACCCCGATAAACCCGATAACTGCGGTCAGCACCTTCTGGCGCGAGATCGCTTCCCCCGCCATCCACACTGCCAGCGGCACCATCATCAGGGGGGCGGCATAGAAGAGGGCATTGGCAGTGGCGAGCGGCAAGCGGGTGAGGGCCACCACCATCAGGCAGACGCCGACCGCCCAGATATGGGCCCGCAGCAGGTGCCACTTGATGGCCACCGGTGGGTTGCGGCGCCATGACCAGAGCAGCCAGGGCATCAGCAGAATGGCGGCCGAGAGCTGGCGGAAAAAGACAAACTGGAAGATGGGCTGATCCGGCTCCAGCACCTTGACCAGCGCATCGGAAAAAACCGCCACCATATTGCCCAGCACCAGATAAAGGATGCCGATCCCTACTGCATTCATACCACCTCCCACTTCAGATTCGGGGAGGGTAGCGCGAGGGCCGTTATCCAGTAAAATGATAAAAAATGACCACTCATGAGATATTTAGATAATGAAGCTTCCTCCCCTGCGTGCGGTGCAATATTTCGAGGTGGTGGCACGCTTGCTCAGCTTCTCTCGCGCCGCCCTTGAACTGAACGTCAGCCAGAGTGCGGTCAGCCACCAGATCCGTCTGCTGGAGGATTTTCTGGGGGAACGCTTGCTGTTACGTCAGGGTCGGCTGCTCTCCCTGACTGCGCAGGGGGAGAGCTACTTCGAGGGGATTGCCGCCGGACTCAGCCAGATTGCCCAGAGCAGCGAACAGCTGCGCGGGGGCGGCGAGATGCGGGTCCGGCTCGCAGTCTACAGCTCCTTTGCGGTGAAGTGGCTGATCCCCCGCCTGGCCGGATTGCGCCAGCTCTATCCCGAGCTGGATCTGAGTCTGGAGATGGTGGCGGAAGATCCCGAGCTATCTGATCGGGTGGCGGACTGCTTTATCACTGTGTCACCCCACGGGCGTGGCTACTGCCACGACCTTATCTATCAGGAGCGGCTCTTTCCGGTCTGTAGTCGCCGCCTGTTGCAGCAGGTCAGCGGGGAGTGGCCTGAGGCCATCTGGCAGCTGCCGTTGCTCTCGGTGCAGTCCATTTACAAGGCGCGGGGGGAGGATTGGCAGCGCTGGGCCAAGGCGGGCGGGCTGGTGATCCCTGACGAGGCGCGGATGCACCATTTCAGCCATGTGCTGCTGGCGATGGAGGCGGCGGCCTGGGATCAGGGGGTGGCATTTGTGAATGACTACATGCTGCGGCCCGATGATCCCCAGCTGGTGGCCTTGCCGGTACACCAGCTGGAGACGGGGGATGCCTTCTACTTTACCTGCAAGCGCTCGCGGGCCCATGAGCCCGCCATCAGCCGGTTACGTCAGTGGCTGATGATGGAGACACGCCAGAGCATGCCGTTGTAATTGCTCGGGTTATCAGGCTCTCTTGAACTGACTCAGTACAAACAGGCTGGTGGCACAGACGACGACAGATGGGCCTGCCGGGGTGTCCTGATACCAGGATAGGGTCAGCCCCCCCAGCACGGCGAGACAGCCGATCAGCGCGGCAAAGCCAGCCATCTGCTCCGGCGTCTGGCTGAAGCGGCGGGCGGTGGCGGCGGGAATGATCAGCAGGGAGGTGATGATCAGCGCGCCGACAAACTTCATCGCCACGGCAATCACCAGCCCGATCAGCAGCATCAATACGCAGCGCAGCACATCGACCCGGATCCCTTCTACTCGTGCCAGCTCTTCCGAGATGGTCATGGAGAGCAGGGGATCCCACAGTCGCCACAGGGTGAGCAGTACCAACGCGCCACCGCCGTAGATCCAGAGCAGATCCATCGGTTGTACCGAGAGCAGGTCGCCGAACAGGTAGGCCATCAGATCCACCCGCACGTTATCCATAAAACTCAAGGTAACCAGACCGAGGGACAGGGCGCTGTGGGCCAGAATGCCGAGCAGGGTATCGGTCGCCACCTGCTGGTTGCGACTCATGATCACCAGCAGCATCGCCATGGCGAGGCAGCAGACCACCACCGCCAGGGTGAGATCGACCTGCAGCAGGATGCCCAGCGCGATGCCGAACAGACAGGCATGGGAGAGGGTGTCGCCAAAATAGGCCATCTTGCGCCATACCACGAAGCTGCCGAGGGGGCCGGCCAGCAGGGCGATGCCGAGACCGGCCGCGAGGGCGTATAACAGAAAGCTGTCCACTTGAATGTCCTGTTGCTTGCGCTATTTGCTGTGAGCGTTGTTGCGAGAAGGCAGGCGGATGACGGGGGCCTGCGGTTCATGATGATGGTGTTCGCCGTCGCAGTGGTGATGGTGGGTATAGACAGCCAGCACCTCCTGCTCCGGTCGCCCGAACAGGCGGGCAAATTCGGGGTGGCGCGCCACGCTTTGCGGCTCGCCATGACAGCAGACGTGGCGATTGAGGCAGATCACCTCGTGGGTGCTGGCCATCACCAGATGCAGGTCGTGGGAGACCATCAGCACGGCGCAATTAAATTCGGCGGCGAGCTGGCCGATCAGGGCGTAGAGCTCGATCTGGCCGGTGATATCGACCCCTTGCACCGGCTCGTCCAGCACCAGCAGCTCGGGCTTGACCAGCAGGGCGCGGGCTAGCAGCACCCGCTGCATCTCGCCGCCGGAGAGTTTTTGCATCCGGTTCTCCAGCAATCCTTCTGCGCCAACCCGGGTCAGTGCTTCCTCGATGGAGAGGCGGCTATTTTTGCCCAGCTGCAGGAAGCGGCGCACCGTCAGCGGCAGGGTGGGATCCAGATAGAGGCGCTGGGGCACATAGCCGACTCTCAGATCGCGGCTGCGGGTGATCTTGCCCGAATCCGGTGTGAGCAGACCCAGCACCAGCTTGCTCAGGGTGCTCTTGCCCGCCCCGTTGGGGCCGACGAGCGTGGTGATTTTGCCTTTATTGAGGGTAAAGGAGACCTTGTCGAGCACAGAGCGTCCATCAAACGAGAGAGAGACCTCTTTCAGCTCTACCAGTTGGCTCATGACAACTCCGGGGTTTACAGCCAGTGAGAGTTATAATATAACAAAAAGCGGCTGTTATATTATCACATACTCACCCCCTGACGAGATTCACCAATGAGAATTATTGCGTTTTTCACTGCCCTGCTGGCGGTGAGTTTGCCTGTTCGTGCCATCGAGGTACTGACCACCATCAAGCCCCTTGGCTTCATCGCTGCGGCGATCACTGACGGGGTGAGCGAGCCCAAGGTATTGCTGCCGACCGGTGCCTCTCCCCACGATTTCTCCCTGCGTCCGTCCGATATTCGCAGCATCAACAGTGCCGATCTGGTGTTGTGGGTTGGTCCCGAGCTGGAAGGTTTTATGGCCAAGCCGCTGGCCAACCATCCCCATGCTCTGGCCCTGACTCAGGTTGAGGGGATGCCGCTGTTCAACTACGCGACTCAGGATAGTCACGATTCCCATGACCATGATGATCACGATCATGCCGCCCACGAGCACGGTGACCATGATGAAGGGCATGAGGGACATCATCACGAAGGGGTCGATCCCCATATCTGGCTTGGCCCGACGCAGGCCAAAGTGATTGCCAAGGCGATCGCAAGTGAATTGGGCAAGCTGGATCCGGCCAATCAGGCTCGCTATGACGCCAACCTCGCGGCATTTGATACCAAGGTGGATGCCAAAGACAAGGTGATTGCTGGCCAGATGAAGGCGGTGAATGAGAAGGGGTACTTTGTCTTCCACGAGGCGTATGGCTACTGGGAGCGCCACTACGGCATGAGTTCAAAGGGTCACTTTACCGTGAGCCCTGAGCGTCGCCCGGGCGCCAAGACGCTAGTGGATATCCGCAAGGCACTGGAAGAGAAGCAGGCGAGCTGCATTTATGCCGAGCCGCAATTCTCACCGGCTGTGATCGAATCGGTGGCACGCAATACCGGCGCCAAGGTACTGTTGCTTGATGAGGTGGGTGAACAGGTGCCACTCGGCCCGGATGGTTATCCCCAATTTATGCAACAACTGGCAGACGCATTCGCCCAGTGTCGCTGATCGCCTGCTGAGTCTCTCATCCGGAGGGACTATACTGACCTCCAGCATCTGACATGGAGTGTCCGGTATGAAATGGTTGTTGATCCCGGCCTGTACTCTGGCGCTATGTTGCGCCAGCGTGCAGGCTTCGCGTCTTTCCGAATATATTGCCAGTCCGGATCTGCGGGCCAAGCTGCAGGAAGTGTATGGTGGCCGCGCCATTCAACGGGCCGAGGCATTCTCTCGCCTGCTCACCCCCAGAGCGGGTACAACCGACCAGCAGAAGATCGAGCTGGTGAACAACTACTTCAACAATCTGACCTACAGCGAGGATCCCAAGCTGTGGGGGGATGAGGATTACTGGGCCAATCCGCTGGAGTTCATCGGTGCCCGGGGTGGGGATTGCGAGGATTACAGCATTTCCAAGTACTATACCCTGATGGAGCTGGGGGTGGATGAGAAGAAGCTGCGGCTGGCCTACGTCAAGGCTGTGCGTTACAACCAGTTCCACATGGTGACGCTCTACTTCCCGACACCCAAGGCTGACCCACTAGTGCTCGACAACATCAACAGCCGGATCCTGCCGGGCAGCAAGCGTACCGACCTCATTCCCGTTTACAGTTTCGATGCCAAAAGCATCTGGATCATGAAGTCACGGCGGGAAGGGACGCTGGCGGGGAGTGCCGATCGGTTGGCGCAGTGGACATCTATGAAGACCCGCTTCTCCAGCGAGCAACTGCGCTCTCCCCGTCGTCAGCTATAGCTTGCCCGCCGCCTTCAACTCATCGAAATATTTCGCTGCGCCCGGATGCTGCTCAATACTCAGCACCGGGCCGGTTTTATTGCGTGCCCGGTGAAACATATTGGCGTAGCCATAAGTCTGCTCATTGAACTTGGTCTGCTGGGCCAGCATGGCCTTGGTCAGGCGATAGACAGACTCTTCCGGCATGGTGGCATTGGTAACCAGAGTGGCGGCAATGGCAAAGGTGGGCGTCGCCTTCAGATTGCCGGGGTAGATACGAGCGGGCACCTGACTACGTTGGTAATATTTGACCCCTTTGAGTAGCTGATCACGGGTGGCCCCATCGATGGGGAGGAAAGTGACCGCGCAACGTTTGGCGGTGTCGAGCACAATCCGGTTAGGGTGTCCCATCACCAGTGCAAATGCATCGATCTGCTTGCTACAAAGCGCATCCGGCAGGTTGGCCATGCTTTTCAGATCGAGATCCTGCTCTTTCGCTCCCAAGATGTTGAACAGGGTCAGCGCCGTCTGGCGTGTTCCCGAGCTCTTCAACCCCATGTCGATGGGGGCGAGCTTGAGCTGTTCCAGTGAAGTGATATCGCCATCGGCACGGATCACTATGGTGAAGGGCTCGGCATGGGTGGCAAACAGGGCGCGCAGCTCAGGTTGCGGCTGCGTGGCAAAAGGGCCCAAGCCCTTGCTTGCCTGATACAGCCAGTCTGACTGCACCATGGCGTAGGAGGACTCGCCACTCTTCAGTCGCGTCAGGTTTTCTATTGAACCCGATGAGCTCTGCAGTGTGCACACAAGTTGCTTGTCGACCTCATGAGCCAGACGACAAAACTCTTTGGTTATCTGGTGATAAATCCCCTGCTCACCACCGGTAGTGAGAGTCACGGTTTCAGCCATCAGGCAGGGTTGCCACAGCAGGGGCAACAGCATGGCGAGCCTTTTCATGATTGCGCCTCCTTGGCATAACCATCGATACCCCAGGTCCGCAGTTTGTCGATGTCGCGACACTCTCCCGATTCTGCCAGCAGGGTATAACCGGCGGCATGCATGGTTTGGGAGAGCAGATTCCAGTAGAGCGGCTCATCGGTCAGCTGACAGCTGATAAAAATGGGATTGAGCGGGTCAAGTTGATTGAAGGTATCCGCATTGAGGGGAATGGCGCTGAAGGCGAGCTCACACCCCTGTTCCTGCAACGCAGCCAATGTGGCTTGGCCGTGGGCGGGAAAGGTGACCACATCCCAGCGCCAATCCAGTGTTTTGCCGCGGCCCTGGCTTAGCAGAGGGGCGATCTCGGACCATTGCGGGTGATTGAGCAGGGAGAGGGGCAGCAAGATCCCCTCTATATGAGAGTGCTGCCACTGTTGCAGGGCGCTCTGGATGGTTGCGAGATCGCTGTCGGCACCGAGGGGCTGACTGGGCAAGAAACGCTGATAGAGGGCGATCTCCCCTTGTGTGGAGACAAATTTTTGCAGTTGCCCGCCTTCCGGCAGTGGGCTCACTCCTTGCAGCGGCTGTGGGGGCGTCAGTGGCAGCTGTTTTCCCAGCTGGGTGATTTTGAGTCGTTGTTGCAGCAGATCCCGTTTGCGTTCGGAAACCAATTGGTTGATGGAAAGTGCCACTTCTTTGAGGTCTTGCAACCAGGGAGTAGGCAGGGTGCTGTTGAACTGGTGTTTGCGGATGCGGATCAGCTGTAGGTTGATCTGCTCCAGGGGCTGCAGCAGGCGTTTGCACACCAGGGAGATGATCAGGGTAAATACGACGAGGCCCGCCAGCAGTGCCAGACCGGTGCGACTGATGGCATTCCACAGATGTTGATAGGCGTAGCCGCTATGCCCCTCAAGGGTCAGAGTGCCCAGCATGCGCCAGCCATCGGTCAACTCTTGCTCAATTTTGACGGGGGGCATGCCGATAACCGAGGGAAGCCAGCCGGGGACATTTTGCTGGGTAGAGTGGAAGACCTTCTGAAACAGCAACTGGCCATCAGGATCGATCAAGGTGACCGAGCTGACGAAGCCGCCATCGAACATGGCATTGACGATGGTCTCGGCCAGCACATTGTCGTCATTGAGCAGGGTTCCTTGCAGCACCAGCCCGAGAGCGGTGATGGAGGTTTCCAGGTTGGCTGACATCTGGTCGAGGATGGATTGGCGGACCGTCGTGACTTCCAGTGCAAACAGCAGCGCTGCACCGATCAGGAACAGGACGACAATTATTCTGACTAACAGTTTTGCTAACGACATATCCACTCCATGGAAAAGTTATCGCAACATTTCAGGTTTCTATTCAGTATCGAATCCGACCCGGTTCTTAAAAATAGGAAAAAATGGTTAAAAAAGACGATCATTTCTGCCCATCCGGGCGTGTTATGCATAAAATGTGAGGTTCATGCAGATTGTGATGAACTATTTGTAACTATTTGTGTCCAACAAACAGTTTTATACGGTTTTGTCACAACTGACATCGCAACTCACACTCTTTAGATCTAAATACAGGATAGCGGATGAAACGTCTCCGTCCCTTGGTAGTACAGGCTGCCAATTGGGAACCACCGGTTCCCCGCAAACACTTTTACGCCATGCTGATGCTGACGGCCATGACCCTGTCAGCAGTGGCATTATTGCCAGCTCCGGGTGACATCCTCGAGCGGCCGCTGCGTCTTGAGTTGCCCATTGATACCGCAGGTACGGCAACCAACGAAAACAACACCGACTTTAACGAAATTCCCGATCACGAACTGGTTGATCAGAGTGTGCCGGATGACGACATCCCGGTCGACACCACCCCCCAGTGGCAGGATTACCGGGTCCGCAACGGCGAAAACCTGACCGCCATTTTTAACAATCTCGGTCTCTCCACCACCACCCTCTACAAGGTGCTGGACGCGGACAACAAGAACTATCTGGCGCGCCTCAAGCCGGGCCAGAATATCGAGCTGCTGATCGATCAGGACAACATCCTGCAGCAACTCAAAATCCGCCTGAACATCAAGCAGACGCTGGTGATGGCGCGCAGCGATGATGCCTATACCGCCTCCATGATCAATGAGAAGGTCGAGTGGCAACCGCAGCGTTACAACGGCGTGATCAACGGCAGCTTCTATGTCAGTGCCCGCAATGCGGGGATTCCGGCCAACCATATCCAGAAAATTGCCAACCTGTTCCAGTGGCGAATGAATTTCGCCAAGGATCTGCAGAAGGGCGACAAGTTCAAAGTGCTGGTACGCCAGGAGACGGTGGAAGGCAAGAGCACTGGCAACAGCCAGCTGCTGGGTGTGGAAGTGACTAGCCAGGGCAAGACGGTGTCGGCCTGGCTCTCCGATGACGGCAACTATTACGACGGTCAGGGCAACAGTCTGGAGCGCGGTTTCCGCCGCTACCCGACCCACAGCCGCTATCGGATCAGCTCCAATTTCAACCCGGCGCGCAAACATCCGGTAACCGGTATGGTGCGTCCTCACGAGGGCACTGACTTTGCGGTGCCGGTAGGCACGCCAGTGCTGGCGACTGGCGATGGTATCGTCCAGAAGGCAACCAGCCACCCGCTGGCGGGTACCTATATCGTCATCAAGCATGGCCGTACTCTCTCTACCCGTTATCTGCACCTGAGCAAGCTGCTGGTCAAAACCGGTCAGCGAGTGAAGATGGGTGACAAGATCGGCCTCTCCGGCAACACAGGTCGCTCGACCGGTGCTCACCTGCACTACGAGCTGCGGATCAACAACCGCCCGGTCAATGCCATGACCGCCAAGCTGCCGATGGCTGAACCGCTCAGCGGCAAGGAGCGTCGTCAGTTCCTTGCCAAGGTGAAGAGCTATCGCAAGGAGCTGGCCGCGGGTTGATTCCTGTCGTCACAGCTTGAAATGAAAGGCCCCGCCAGATTGGCGGGGCCTTTTTACATGCGCCGTGAGGGTCAATAACCCTTGTCGAAGTCGATCTTGCCATCCAGTGGCTGGCCATCGATAAAGCGGATGTAGTTGCGCACAAAGATCTGGGCTACATCATCCGGGAAGCTGTAGGCGCTGTTGTGGGGGGTGACGATGAGGTTGGGTTGGCCCCACAATGGACTGTCGGCGGGCAGCGGCTCCTGCTCGAACACATCCAGCACCGCCATCGCCAGCTTGCCGGTACGCAGTGCGGTGAGCAAATCGCCCGAGTGCACGGCGCTGCCGCGACCGACGTTGAACAGGATGGCGCCCGGTTTGCAGTGTTCGAAGCGGGCGGTGTTGAACAGATGACGGGTATCGCGGGTGGCTGGCAGCACGCTGACGATGACATCGGCCTGCGCCAGCATCTTGTTGAGCGCAGGTAGCTGATAAACCTGATCAAACCCGGCCCGCTCCCGACCGCTGCGGCTGATGCCCAGCACCTTCATGCCAAAATGTTTGCCGGTGTGGGCGATATGCTGGCCAATGCTGCCGGTCCCCAGGATCAGCACGGTGCGCCCCTTGAGGCCCTGATAGGGGTGGCTTTGCCACAGTCGCTGTTTCTGCTGTTCCCGATAAAGGGGAATTTGGCGCATCAGGCTGAGCAGATGACCAAAGACATACTCGCTCATCAGCGGGCCGAAGATGCCGCGCACATTGGTGAGCTGGTAGTCGCGGCGACTGTCAGGGTCGAGCAGCACATCGACTCCCGCATAGGTGGACTGGAACCAGCTCAGCTTGTTGGCTTTGGGCAGCAGCGGTTTGGCACGGGCCGGTTCGGCCATCAGAATATGGGCTTCGCCGATCAGCTTCTCGGCATCGCTCTGGTTATCGGCTCGCAGAATGCGCAGATGGGGGAGATTGGCGGCCTTGAGCAGCCGTTCGTAGTGAGCATTATCCTGGCTGAGCAAAAGAAGGGTACGTTGGCTCATACTCTTGTTCCTTATCAGAATTTGCGGCGCAACAAGATGCCGCTCTCGACCCATCTTACCTGACTTCATATCGCAACATAGCCGACCAGGGCGCTTTTTCGTTTTCGCCGCGCGCCTCGTGGGCTACAATCTGCCCCACATTTTGCAAAGGATCCGACTCCAGTGTTTGGTGACAAGTTTTATAAGCGACTGGCCGAGCTACAGCCTTGGCAACAGACCGTCTACACCCTGGCGCTGGCAGAGCGCATGTACCCCAACTATGCCCTGTTCTGTCAGGCCTCCGGCTTTGGCAATGCTGGCGCTTTCCGGCATGCGCTGGATCAGATGTGGGTCTACCTCACCGTCAAGGGATCCCGGGTCAATCTGGGTGCCATTCTCGAAGAGTTCGAGTCTCACATTCCAGATCCCCGCAAGTTTGAATCCTACGGTGCCTATCCGGCGCTTGATGCCTGTGTTGCGCTGGGCTGCGCCTATAACTCGGTGATCTGCCGGGTTGGCGAAGAGGCCAACGATGCCAGTCATGCCTCAGTCGGTACTGTGGCCGGTTTTATCGAGCTGCTGGAAGAGCGGGATCTGACCGAAGAGGAGCTCTACGAGCACGAGTACATGGAAGCCGAGCTGGAGTTCCAGGTTGAACTGCTCAAGCGGGTTGCCCATGAGCGCGACAGCGATCGTATCCTGGCCATCAGAGCATTCGCCTCTCAGGATGGCGTCTCCAATATCGGGATCAGCCTGGAAGAGTAATTCTCTGCGGCCCCTGATCGAAAAAAGCTCCCGTTCGGGAGCTTTTTCATATGAGCTTCAGCTCTGCCTGTCGTTGGTTTTTATAGGCGCAAATCTCCCTTTACGGCATAGTGGTCGTACCAAGTACAAGGAGAGACTCATGTTCCTGCTGACCCTGGGGGTTGCACTGTTTACCCTGATCCATCTCTACCCCTGTTTTGCGGTGGCCCATCGGGCGCGACTGCGCGAGCGGCTGGGTGAGAACCGCTACAAGGGGCTCTTCTCCCTGCTGGTGTTTGTCGCCATCGCCTGCATCATTGCCGGTTGGCGCTCGGCCAGCTCGCTGCCGCTCTACTTCCTGCCGGAGTGGGGGCCGATGACCATGACGGTGATGATGCCCTTTGCGCTGATCCTTTTCTTCTCCGGCCAGGGGCCCAACCATCTGCGCCGTTGGCTGGTGCATCCCCAACTGCTCGGAACCCTGCTCTGGGCGGTGGCCCATCTGCTGGTCAACAGCGAGGCGCGATCTCTGGTGTTGTTTGGCGGCATCGGGCTGTGGGCGCTGGTGAGCATGGTCTGGATTTCGGTGCGGGACTGGCAGCGATATCCCCGTCCTGCGGCCAACTGGACGGGCACCGGCATCAGCGTCGGGGCGGGCCTGGCTGCCACCGCGTTGCTGGTGTTCTGGGGCCACGGCTGGCTGACCGGCATTCCATTGCATTGAGAGTGAACTGCGGCTCTGGTAACCGCGTATGATGGACAAAACAAAAGGAGTCTTGGCGATGAAATGGTTCACTCTGTTGCTGTTATTGGGGGCTGGCGCGGCCTCTGCGGCGTGCCCCGATTATTTCAATGTGGAGATGCGGGAGCTAAACAACTCTCAGCGCCATAACCTCTGTCAGCTGACCGAGGGCAAGGTGGTGCTGGTGGTCAATACCGCCTCCTACTGCGGCTACAGCGGCCAGTTCCGCGATCTGGAGAAGCTCTACCAGAGCTACAAGGATAAGGGATTGATTATTCTCGGTTTCCCCTCCAACGACTTCTGGCAGGAGGCGGGCAACGAGACCAAGACCGCCGAGGTGTGTCGCCGCGACTATGGCGTCACCTTCCCGATGTTCAATCGGGTAGCGGTGCGGGGCTCCGATGCTGTGCCATTGTTCAAGGGGCTGGCGGCGGCCGCTGATGGGGATGAGCCGAATTGGAACTTCCACAAGTATCTGGTGGGACGCGATGGCAAGCTGATCGCCAGCTACGGCGCCAACCAGAATCCGGCTGACGACCCCCTCAAACTGCAGATCACCCGGGCGCTGGGGCTCTGACCCTACCCCTTGGCGGGCGGCTCTGGAATAATGGGCTCCCGCCACTCAATCCGGTTATCCTGTGCTGCAACGTCTTCCTCAAATGGTGATCTTCGATGCGCTGGTGCGCGAGCAGGGGATCTCTGCCGCCGCCCGTCGTCTCGGGGTCTCCAAATCCCATATCAGCAAGCAGCTGGCGCTGCTGGAGACCACCCTTGGCGCCCAGCTGGTACAGCGCACTACCCGCCGTTTCGTCCTGACCGAGCTGGGTCAGGAGTATGCCCGTCACTGCCATGCGCTGGTGGCGGTGGCGCAGGAGGCTGACTCCATGATCGCCGAGCGGCGCGGCAAGGTGAGCGGGGTGCTCCATCTCGGGGTGGGCCAATCATTTGGTCGTCTGCACGTGATTCCCCATCTCAAGGCGTTTCAGGATCGCTATCCCGAGCTGGAGCTGGAGGTCTCGCTGTTCGACCACAGAACCAATCTGGTGGATGAGGGGCTGGATCTCTGGCTTACCACCTATGAGGACAAGCCGGAAGGGCTGGTGGGACAGCGGCTGGCCGACATCGGCTTCGTGGTTGCGGCTTCGCCGGATTACCTGCTGAGCCACGGTACGCCGCTCCATCCCAAGGATCTGGCCCAGCACAACTGCATCACTTACCAGAGTCGGGAGCGGCGCTATCACCAGTGGTCGTTTCGCCAGGGCAAGGAGCGCCAGACGGTGCAGGTAGCGGGCAACTATCGGGTGGATATGGCGGAGGCGGTGCGGGATGCTGCACTGGCCGGGCTCGGCATCGCCTATATCGCCAACTACTTGCTGGACAAGGAGTTGCAGAGCGGCAAGCTGATCCCTGTGTTGCCCGGGTGGCGACCGAACCAGCAGATGGCGGTACACGCCGTTTATGCCCGGCGTGAACATCTGGATCCCAAGATCCGTCTCTTCATCGATTTTCTCAAGGCCCGCTTTGGCCCCGAACCCTATTGGGAGCAGCGACTGGCCCCCTGGCTCGGGGGTAAATTGTCCGGCGGTGAGGAATGATTGTTTCCATATAAGAACTCTTGATTTCTCCTGATACTAAAATCGAGCCAAATCAGCCAGTTGGCGCAACCGATATCGTGCAAACGTTTTTTCTAACAGGGTTGTAACCAAGCGGACTTGCAGTGACGGGGGGAGAGGCGCAGAATTCGCGCCCATCTTTTGCCCCACCTGATGGAGTCCCTATGATTGCCCTGCTCGGCATCCTGAGTATCCTGGCGCTTGCCGTCATCTGCTCTGATAATCGTCGTCGTATCCCGTTGCGAACAGTTGGCCTTGCCCTCTGCCTGCAAATCATGTTTGCCGGTCTGGTGCTCTGGCTGCCTGCCGGTCAGCATGTGCTGAACGGGGTCAGCGAGAGCGTAAGCAGCGTGATTGGTTATGGTCAGGAGGGGATCGCCTTCCTGTTCGGCGATCTGGCCAAGTTCAAGCTGGGCTTCATCTTTGCCTTCAACGTGTTGCCGGTCATCATCTTCTTCTCCGCGGTGATCGCCATCCTCTACCACATCGGCATCATGCCGCGGGTGATCGCTCTGCTGGGTGGTGGCTTGCAGAAGCTGCTGGGCACCGGCCGCGCCGAGAGCCTCTCCGCGACCGCCAACATCTTCGTCGGCATGGTGGAAGCGCCGCTGGTGGTCAAACCCTACCTCTCCAAGATGTCCGATTCCCAGTTCTTCGCTGTGATGAGCTGTGGTCTCGCCTCCGTCGCCGGTGGCACCCTGGTGGGCTATGCCAGCCTCGGGGTTGAGCTGAAATACCTGATCGCTGCCGCCTTTATGTCGGCCCCTGCCGGTCTGGCGATGGCCAAAATCCTGGTGCCGCCGGGAGCTGAAGAGGTCGATCACCATCAGGATGTCGAGATCCCCCGCGCCACCAACGTGATTGAAGCGGCTGCCGATGGCGCCATGTCCGGCCTCAATATCGCGGTGGCGGTCGGTGCGACCCTGCTGGCTTTTGTTGGCGTGATCGCCATGCTGAATGGCCTGCTCGGCTGGGCTGGCGGTCTGGTAGGGCTGGATCTGAGCTTCCAGATCATTCTGGGTTGGCTGTTTGCCCCCGTCTCCTGGCTGATCGGTGTGCCCTGGGATCAGGCGCAAGCCGCTGGCGCCCTGATCGGTACCAAGATCGTGGTCAACGAGTTCGTCGCCTTCATCGGTCTGGTGCAGGATCAGACCCTGAGCGAGTCGAGCAAGGCCATCGTGACTTTCGCCCTGTGTGGCTTTGCTAACATCTCCTCCATGGCGATCCTGATCGGCGGTCTCGGTTCCATGGTGCCGGAGCGCAAATCCTTCATCGCCCGTTACGGCATGCGCGCCATTCTCTCCGGCGTGCTGGCGAACCTGATGAGCGCCTGTCTGGCCGGTCTGTTCCTCGCCCTGTAACCGCAGCGGTACGGAATAGATGTAACAAGGGCGCCCTGATGGCGCCCTTGTCATATGGATAAAATGAAGCCCCGACCTTGTTCGGGGCTTTTTGTTGCTACTCAGTCGACGTAGAAGGTCTGCTGGAAGCTGAGGTTCTGTTGCTGCCCGCCGCCCATGATCTTCAGGGTGAACTGATAGGTATCTTCGTTGCGGTAGGGGAGGGTCGCCAGATAGTAGATGGCATCGCCCTCTTTTACCTCCTGAAAGTTCAGGGTGCGGATGGTGCCGGTCAGGTTCTTGGCCTCACCGGTGATCCCCACGGCTTGCGCCACTTTCTGCTTGTCCTGTACCGCGATATTGATGATGGCGTTGTAGCGGCTGCGCTCCAGTCCATACGCCTTGGCGACCTCTGGTGTGAGGAAGCTGGAGTTGAAGGCGTTGTAGTGCACCAACCAGGGCCCCAGCTCCTTCATCTGTTCTGCCTTGAGCGGCAGGGTCATCAGCAGTGCCAGCAGGCCACTCATCCAGACTGTTTTCATCTGTCATCCCTCTCATATCTACGGTTGGCGCAGGCCGATTCATTCAACCTTGCGTGTCATTCAGCAGTGCACTCACTTCTTGCGGCAACTGTTTGGGACTGTCGATGGCGACGGTTTTGTGCCGCCCCAGCTCGCCCCGTACTATGGTTACCTGGCCCTTGGCCACCTTGAACTGCTTGGCCAGAAACTTGATCAGATGGCTGTTGGCCTGGCCATCGACGGGCGGCGCCGTGATGGCCACTTTCAGCTCTTCGCCATGCAATCCGATGATCTGATCCCGACTCGCCTTGGGCTGGATCACCAGATGCAGTACCAGTTCATCCCCTTGTTGCAGGACGGCTGGCATCAAATCATCCACCACAGCTGGCCGAACAGGTCACCCAGCAGGTAGTTGATGGCTTGCAGGCCGATAAAGGCGACCAGCACCGAGAGATCCAGCCCGCCCAGTGCAGGCAGTACGCGGCGGATAGGAGCGAGGAACGGCTCGGTCAGCTGATGCATCACGTATTCGATGGGGTTGCGGCCCTGGCTGACCCAGCTCAGGATGGCGCGGATCAGCAGTACCCAGAAGATCATCGAGCCTGCTTTTTTCAGTACGGTCAGCGCGGCGAACAGGCTGATGCTGAGCCAGTCCGCCAGCAGCACGTTCATGCTCTTGAGAATGGACAGCTTGGCGAAGGCGATGGCCAGCGCCAGCACCACGGAGGCGAGGTCTATGCCGCCAAAGCCCGGGATAACGCGGCGCAGCGGGATCACCAGCGGATTGGTCAGCTTGACCACCATCTGGCTCATCGGGTTGTAGAAGTCGGCGCGGGCCCACTGCAGCCAGACGCGCAGCAGGATAACCATCAGGTAGAGATCGAAAACGGTGTTAATCAGAAAGTAAGCAGTGTTCATCTGGGCTCCTGTTAGAAGAGGGTTTCCATTTCGGTGGCACGAGCAACGGCCGCCTGCATGGCTTGCGCAGTCAGCGGCATCAGCCCCTGCTGCTGGAATGTCTTGATGGCTTCGGCTGTGGTGCCGCCCTTGCTGGTGACCTGCTCACGCAGGGTTTGCAGCGCCAGCTCGGGATTTTGCTCCACCATGGCGGCTGCGCCCAGCGCAGTCTGCTGCACCAGCTGGCGTGCCTGCTCGGGGGAGAAGCCCATCGCTTCTGCCTCTTCGGCGATCGCCTGCATAAAGAGGAAGAAGTAGGCCGGGGCGCTGCCGGCTGCGGCGATGATGCTGTTGATGCCGGACTCCTGCTCCACCCAGAGGGTCTTGCCGACCGCCTGCATCATCTGCTCGGCAAAGTCGCGATCCGTGGCGGCAATATGCTCGGGCGCATAGAGCCCGGTCATACCCAGACCCAGCAGGGCCGGGGTATTGGGCATGGTACGGATGATGCGGTCGTGGCCACCGGCCATCTCGCCAAGGCGCGCCACCTTGATGCCAGCTGCGATGGAGATGAGCAGCTTGCCTTCAAGGGAGCCCAACTCTTCAACCAGTGCTGACAGCATGCCGGCCATCAGCTGCGGTTTGACCGCCAGCACGATCACTTCGGCATCGCGGGCCGCCTCGGCATTACTCTGGGTGATGCGAATGCCATGTTCGCTCGCCAGCGCCTCCAGCTTGGGCAGACTGGGGTTGGCGGCCGTGATCTGCTCGGCGGGATAACCCGCCTTGACCAGTCCGGCGATGATGCTGCGGCTCATGTTGCCCGCGCCGATAAAGGCCAGCGTTCTATGCTGCATCAGATGCTCCTGTTGCACATGGGGTCGTGGCGGGGTGGGTGCTGCCTGCATCACCAGACGCCAGAATTTGGTGTTCCATCAAACGCTCCTGTTGATGAAGTTGCGGCAAGAGGCGGACGTATGGGTTATCCGCTGGCCTTGCCTATGAGTAGTCACGGGCGCCGAAGATGGCGGTGCCCACCCGCACCATGGTACTGCCGTGGGCGATCGCCAGTTCAAGATCCTCGGTCATGCCCATCGAGAGGGTATCCACCGTGGGGTATTGTCGCGCAAGCTCGGTGAACAGAGTCTGCATACGGGTCATTTGGGCGGCCAGTACGCTCTCGTCACTGGTGTGCTCGGGAATGGCCATCAGCCCCCGCAGCACCAGTCGCTCACTGTGGGAGACCAGCTCGGCAAGGCGGAAAATCTCTTGTTCCGACGTTCCGGATTTGCTGCTCTCTCCGCTAATATTGATTTGCAGACAAACATTTAGCGGTGCCATTGTAGTTGGGCGCTGGTTGTTGAGGCGGTCGATCAGCTTGTCCCGATCCACGCTCTGCACCCAGTCGAACCGTTCGGCGACCAGTTTGGATTTGTTCGATTGCAAAGGGCCGATAAAGTGCCACTCTATGTCGCTATATTCCGGCTGCTGGCGCAAGGTATCGATCTTGGCCGCTGCTTCCTGGGCGTAGGATTCGCCAAAGCAGCGCTGACCTGCGGCATGGGCAGCCATGATGGCCTCGACCGGCTTGGTCTTGCTCACGGCCAGCAGGCGGATCTGCTGCAGGTTGCGGCTCGCCCGTTCGGTGGCCTGGGTAATACGTTCCTTTACCTGAAACAGGTGCTGGGCAATCTGGTTCATATTTCGTTAGTGATCTTGTGATGGGAGAATGACAAGTCTATGGATATCACAGAGTTATTGGCTTTCAGTGTAAAACATAAAGCCTCGGATCTACACCTCTCGGCCGGGGTTCCCCCGATGATCAGGGTTGATGGTGAGGTTCGCAAGATCAATTTGCCCGCCCTGGAACACCGGGAAGTGCATGCCCTCATTTATGACATCATGAACGACCATCAGCGCAAGGAGCTGGAGGAGAACTTCGAGGTCGACTTCTCGTTCGAGGTGCCCAATCTGGCCCGTTTCCGGGTCAACGCCTTCCAGCAGGCGCGCGGTTCGGGCGCGGTATTTCGTACCATCCCCAGCACGGTGCTGAGCCTCGAGGATCTCGATGCGCCTGAGATCTTCCGCAAGATTGCCGAGTTCCCGCGGGGTCTGGTACTGGTGACCGGCCCGACCGGTTCCGGTAAGTCGACCACCCTGGCGGCCATGGTCAACTACATCAACGAGAACTTCCATCACCATATCCTCACCATCGAAGACCCCATCGAATTCGTCCACGAGAACAAGCGCTGTCTGGTGAACCAGCGGGAAGTGCACCGTGATACCAAGAGCTTCAGCAACGCCCTGCGCTCGGCACTGCGGGAAGACCCGGACATCATTCTGGTGGGCGAGATGCGCGACCTTGAGACCATTCGTTTGGCCATGACCGCCGCCGAAACTGGCCATCTGGTGTTTGGCACCCTGCACACCTCGTCGGCGGCCAAGACCATCGACCGTATCATTGACGTCTTCCCCGGCGCGGAGAAGGACATGGTGCGTTCCATGCTCTCCGAATCCCTGCGGGCAGTTATCTCCCAGACCCTGCTCAAGCGTATTGGCGGTGGCCGGGTTGCGGCCCACGAGATCATGATGGGCATTCCGGCGGTGCGTAACCTGATCCGGGAGGACAAGATTGCCCAGCTCTACTCGGTGATCCAGACCGGGATGACCCACGGCATGCAGACCATGGATCAGAGCCTCAAGCAGCTGGTGAGTCGTGGCGTGGTGGCATCCCTCGATGCCAAGGCCAAGGCCGTCGATCCCAACAGCATTTAAGAGACTCGCACCCAGGGAGGGATAGATGATGAATCTGGATGATCTGCTGAGCGAGCTGGTCGAGCGAAAGGGATCGGATCTGTTTGTGACGGTAGGCTCGCCGCCCACCCTCAAGGTGAATGGCCATCTGGTGTCGCTAGGAGGTGAGGCGCTCGACAAGAAGGGGGCGCTGACGCTGGTCAGGGATACCCTCAGCAGCGATCACTTCGAGCGCTATATCCGCACCAAGGAGGCCAACTACGCGATCTATCGCGAGGCGCTTGGCCGTTTTCGGGTCAGCGCCTTCTGGCAGCAGGAGCTGCCCGGCATGGTGGTGCGGCGTATCGAGACCCGTATTCCTACCTTTGAAGATCTGCAGCTACCCAAGATCCTGCAAGAGGTGGCGATGGCCAAGCGGGGACTGGTGCTGTTTGTCGGCGCCACCGGAGCGGGCAAATCGACCACCCAGGCAGCGATGATCGGCTATCGCAACCAGCATGCCGATGGTCACATTCTGACGGTGGAAGATCCGGTGGAGTTCGTTCATCAGCATGGTCGCAGTCTGGTGACCCAGCGAGAGGTGGGGATCGACACCGAGTCGTTCGATGTGGCGCTGAAAAGTTCGCTGCGTCAGGCGCCGGACGTGATCCTGATCGGCGAGATCCGAAGTCAGGAGACCATGGAGTTTGCCCTGCAGTTCGCCGAGACGGGACACCTTTGTCTCGCCACTTTGCATGCCAACAACGCCAACCAGGCGCTGGATCGCATCCTCCATCTGGTGCCGCAAGACAAACACCGCCAGTTCCTGTTCGATCTCTCTTTCAACCTCAAGGCCATCGTCGCTCAGCAGCTGGTGCCGAGTATGGATGGCAAGCGGCGCTGCGCTGCGTTCGAGATCCTGCTCAATACCCCGCTCATCACCGACATTATCCGCAAGGGAGAGATGCATCGCCTCAAGGAGGTGATGACCAAATCGACCGAGCTGGGTATGCAGACCTTCGATCAGGCGCTCTTCAGCCTGTTCTGCGCCGGCCAGATTGGCTACAGTGAGGCACTCGCCCACGCCGACTCGGCCAACGACCTGCGACTGCTGATCAAGCTCTCCGGTCGTGAGCGGCTCGGCACCGGCACGCTGGACAATGTGACGCTGGATGAATGAATCATGGGGCCGCTCCGCCGTTCGGCCCCTCTCCATAAAGGAACGTTATGCTGATTGTGGTTTCCCCGGCCAAGACGCTGGATTACGAGTCACCGCTGGTGACACCCCGTTTCACCCAACCCGAGCTGCTGGATCACTCCGCCGAACTGATTAGCCGGGCCCGCCAACTGAGCCCTGACCAGATCGCCACTCTGATGAAGATCAGCGACAAGCTGGCCGGTCTCAATGCCGCCCGTTTTGCCGAGTGGCAGCCAGATTTCACCCCCGCCAACGCCCGTCAGGCACTGCTGGCCTTCAAGGGGGATGTCTACACCGGATTGGCGGTGGAGGATTTCAGCGAGGCCGATTTTGACTTTGCTCAGGCACACCTGCGGATGCTCTCCGGCCTCTATGGCGTGCTTCGCCCCCTCGACTTGATGATGCCCTATCGGCTGGAGATGGGGACCAGGCTCGACAATAGTCGCGGCAAGGATCTTTACCAGTTCTGGGGCGAGGTGATCACTCACCACCTCAACAATGCGCTGGCCGCTCAGGGGGATGAGGTGCTGATCAACCTGGCCTCTGACGAGTATTTCAAGTCGGTACGAGCAAAAGCCCTGAAGGGTAGGATCGTCACACCGGTGTTCAAAGATGAGAAGAACGGCCAGTTCAAGATCATCAGCTTCTACGCCAAGAAGGCGCGCGGCATGATGGCTCGCCACATCATCAAGCACCGTCTGACCGAGGTGGAGCAGCTGACCGGTTTCAACGCCGAGGGCTACTACTTCGTGCCGGAAGAGTCGGACGCCAATACCCTGATGTTTAAACGCGCCGAAAATTAATTACAAAAAGAGGGAACCAATCTTTCGACCCGTGGGTCTGAATATGTGAATCCTCTGTTGTAAGCACTTTTTATTCGCCGACGTTTGATACGTCGGCTTTTTTATTGCCGTTTTTATTGTCCATCGATTGCCTTCGCCGGGACTATGTGGTTCAGATAGACTCAAGACAGGGAGCGAGTCGTTGCGAGGTGAATATGGAACAGAAAAATGCCATTCGGCAGGTTGCCGTCCCTTGGGCTCCGTCCCGCCAGCTACCGCCCGGTCTGGTTGTGGCCGAGCTGCATCAGGATCTCTGGAGCGACTCTCTGACCATCATGCTGGGGCGGGCACGCAGCATCGATCTGCCCCCGCAAATCCTCTGCCGGGTCTATTTTCGCCATATCTATGCCCTGCGGGTCATCGAGGATTGCGATCTGGCCGAGGGGAAGGATAGCCACGCCATCGAAGAGCAGATCCAGCTCATCACTCCATCCCGTTTTGCCAGCTGGTTCCATCAGGAGTCGGACGGCCTGCATCTGGATGAAGATCTGCAGCACTATCGCATCTCGACCTGGGATTATTGTGCCGATGTGCTGACCTCCTCGGCGCCGGAGCTGCAGTTCCTGCCCCAGAGCGAGTAGCCAGCTGTTACGTCAGAGGCGAAGGATGATCCTTCGCCTCTTGGTTTTTGGGCGGTCGCAGATTTTGTTGCGTTCAGGCCACTCAACCCGGGTGGTGGCCTGTTGTGTTGGCACAAAAAAAGCGCCTCAGAGGAGGCGCGGGGAAAAAGACAGATTGGAAGCGTCACATGGGTGCTACTTGAATCAGCGAATGAGCCGTGCCATTCAAGTATGGAGCCATCATGCCAAGCTCAATCTGAAGTAGTTCTGAGGCGATTCTTCATTTTCTGTTCATCTTGTCAGCAAAGCGTTGCCACTGATTGAAAGCCTTTTCATTCTGGTCGCGATATTGTCCCGCCCCTCTCCGGGGCGGTCATCGTCTCACGGGGCCAGCTCGAATGTTGTGCCTGCCTGTTCCAGTGCCAGCAACCAGCGCTTGATGGGAATGCCGCCAGCATAACCGGTCAGATCGCCGCTGCGTCCGATCACCCGATGGCAGGGTACTATGATGCTCAGCGGATTGCGGCCGTTGGCAGCACCCACCGCCCGCACTGCCTTGGGATTGCCGATAGCCTGGGCAATCTCGAGATAGCTCACGGTCTCGCCATAGGGGATATCGCACAAAGCGTTCCACACCGATTGTTGAAACGGGGTGCCCTTCGCTGCCATGGGCAGATCGAACTGCTGCAATTTCCCGGCGAAATAGGCGTTGAACTGGGCAAGATAGGGCGCTAGCGCCTTGTCATCCCGTTGCCAGTCAGTTTGCGGCATGACGGGACGCTCCCCGTGCATGAACTCCACGTGGCGCAGGCCATCCTGATCGATGGCGACCAGCAGCGGGCCGCGGGCGCTGTCGCAAAAACTGTATCTCATCGGCTAACATCCTTTGGGGGCTGGCTCAGTCCAGAACCGGTTTGCCGCGGGCGGACTTGATATCCCCCTTGCGTTTCTTGGCATCGACCCGTTTGCGCTGGGAGCTGCGGGTCGGCTTGGTGGCATGACGAGCCTTGGGGCGCCAGGCTGCTTTCTTCAGCAACTCCATCAGACGGCTCATCGCCTCCTTGCGGTTCATGTCCTGGCTGCGATGGCTCTCGACCCGGATCAGGATAAAGCCATCGTGTACCCGGCTATCGCTCAGCTTGTCGAGACCCTCCTTGTAGAGGGGCGTCAGGCTGGGAGAGTTGCGGTAATCGAAGCGCAACCAGACGGCGGAGTCGGTCTTGTTGACGTGCTGTCCACCGTTGCCTTGTGCCCGCATGGTCTGAAATTGCAGCTCATGCCAGGGAATCGTGACGCTGTTGGAGATAACTAACATGCTGTTTTGCTCTTGTTTGGTGCATACCCGCTGACCGCTGCAGCATGGTGCCTCATTATGGGGCGTGCTGGCCAGTTATGGGGATGTGCCTGGCGAATGGCGCCGACATTAAACTCTATCTATATGAAATAAAACAATAAAAATACTTGGCATAAGAATTGAAACCCGATTCATGACACACCATGGATTGGGAGCAACCAGATGAAGCTGATTAGTGCGATTATCAAACCGTTCAAGTTGGACGATGTCCGCGAGGCTATTGCCAACCTGGGGGTGGAAGGGCTGACCGTGTCCGAGGTCAAGGGATTTGGCCGCCAGAAGGGACACACCGAATTATACCGGGGAGCCGAGTATCAGGTCGACTTCCTGCCCAAGGTGAAGCTGGAGATTGCCACCGCTGATGATAACGTGGAAGGGGTGATCGAGGCGATCTGCAAGGCGGCCTATACCGGCAAGATCGGCGACGGCAAGATTTTTGTCTACGACTTGCTGCAAGCGGTGCGCATCCGCACCGGCGAGAGTGACGACGAGGCGCTGTGATGAACCGCATCCGTGACGTACAGATCTGTTGACCTCCCGATCTCGGGGAATCCCGATGTCGTGAGCGCTTATTGAAGCCTGATCAACATAACGTTTTGCTCAGGAGAGGCCGAATGGGATTCCATCCGGCCCTTTTCATTTATGGGCGATTAAATATGTGATGTGGCGACGGCGAGCTTTCTTGATCCGCTTATAAGATGTATGCAGAATGCAAACGGAAATCGTTATCACTCTGTATAGCTAATCAAGGAATGGATGATGAAAATGAAGATGTTGGCACTGGCTTTCTCTGCGTTGGCGGCTCAGTCGGCATTGGCGGCCGGGGAAGTGAATGTCTACTCCAACCGCCAGGATGAGCTGATCAAGCCCATCATCCAGCAGTTCGAGAAGGAATCTGGCATCAAGGTGAACGTGGTGTTCGCCAAAGAGGGGTTGAACGAGCGTCTGGAGCGGGAAGGCAAGCTCTCTCCGGCCGACCTGATGCTGACCGTCGATATCAGCCGTCTGACCGATCTGGTGGACAAGGGGTTGGTGCAGCCGGTGGATAGCAAGATCCTGCAGGAGAACATCCCCGCCATCTATCGTGATCCGGAGAATCGCTGGTTCGCCCTGACCACCCGGGTTCGCGCCATCTACTCCAGCAAGGATCGCCTCGGCAAGCTCGACACCATCAGCTACGAAGATCTGGCCAAACCGGAATTCAAAGGGAAAATCTGCACCCGCAGCGGCAAGCATGAGTACAATGTAGCGCTGGTCTCCTCCATGATTGCCCATCACGGCATGGCCGAGACCAAAACCTGGCTGGAAGGGGTCAAGGCCAACCTGGCGCGTAAACCGCAGGGCAACGACCGGGATCAGGTCAAGGCGATCAAGGATGGTATCTGTGACGTGTCACTCGGCAACAGCTACTATCTGGGCGCCATGTTGAAAGATCCGGCGCAGAAGTCCTGGGCGGATGCGGTCTATATCAACTTCCCGAACCAGGCTGACCGCGGTGCCCACGTCAACGTGAGTGGCGTGGCCATGACCAAGTATGCCAAGAACAAGGCCGAGGCCCAGAAGCTGATGGAGTTTCTGGCTGGCGACACCGCCCAGCACATGTATGCGGACGTGAATGCCGAATATCCGGTCAAGGCCGGGGTCGAGCCTTCCGCCATGGTCAAGTCCTGGGGCAGTTTCAAGTCTGACGCGCTACCGGTCAGCGATTACGCCAAGCACCGCAAGGACGCCTTGCAGTTGCTGGATGAGGTGAAGTTCGACTTGTAATCAGATGGGGCCAACGGCCCCATCAACATCTGTGGTCTCATGAAAAATTTTGGATGGATTACCGGCAGCTGGGCCATCGCCCTGCTGCTGGGTTTACCGGTTATAGCCCTGCTTTTCTCTGCCTTCTCGGCTGAGGGAGAGCTGTTTCGCCACCTCGCCGATACCGTGCTGCTCGATTATCTGGGCAATACCCTGGGGCTGGTGGTCGGCGTAGTATTGCTAAGCCTGCTATTTGGCGTGCCCACCGCCTGGCTGGTGGCCATGTGTCAGGTGCCGGGGCGCCGTGCCCTGCAATGGGCCTTGATGCTGCCGATGGCGATGCCCTCCTATATCGTCGCCTACGTCTATACCGACCTGCTCGACTACTCGGGCCCGCTACAGGCCGGGTTGCGAGCACTCTTTGGCTGGAACAGTCCTGCCGATTACTGGTTTCCGGCCATTCGCTCCCTTGGCGGTGCCGCCTGGGTGCTGGCACTGGTGCTGTTCCCCTACGTCTATCTGCTGACCCGCGCCTCTTTTCTCGAGCAGTCAGTCAGCCTGATCCACTCCAGCCGCCTGCTCGGCTGTACCCCGTGGCAGAGCTTTCGCCGCCTCAGTCTGCCGCTGGCGCGCCCCGCCATCATGGTGGCGGTATCGCTGGTGGCGATGGAGACGTTGGCCGATTTTGCCACCGTCCACTTCTTTGCCATTAACACTCTGACCACGGCGGTCTATGACACCTGGCTCGGTTACGGCAGTCTGGCCACTGCGGCCAAACTCTCCTGCCTGATGCTGCTGGCGGTGGTGCTGTTGATCGCGCTGGAGCGCCGCTCGCGCAGTCGGCAGCAGGTGTTCCAGAAGTCGATGGGCCATGAGCAGCCGCTGCGCTATCCGCTCAAGGGGATGAGTCGTTGGCTGGCCGGTCTCTGGTGCTGGGGGCTGGTGCTGGCCGGTTTCGGCCTGCCGTTCGTCATCCTGCTCGATTACGGGGTGCGCTACTTCGAGTTGTCGTGGACACCGGAGTTCGTTCGCTTTGCCGGTAACAGTTTGCTCATCTCGGCGCTGACCGCCCTGCTGGCGATGGGGATTGCCCTGCTGCTCGGCTTCTGCCGCCGCCTCGATGGCGGGATCAAGAGCCTGCTGCCCCTGCGCATCGCCGCCATGGGCTACGCCATGCCGGGCACCGTGCTCGCCATCGGGGTGCTGGTGCCGCTCACCGCCCTCGACTTTGCCATCAACGATCTGGCCGAGTGGCTCGGGCGTCAGGGCCCAGGCTTGTTGCTGACCGGCACCATCACCGCCATCGTGTTCGGTTATCTGGTGCGCTTCGTGGCCATCGCCATCGGCTCGGTGGATAGCAGCATGGGCAAGATCTCTCCCAGCCTCGATATGGCTGCCCGCTCTCTGGGGCAGGGGGATGGCGGCATGCTGCGGCGGGTCCATCTGCCGCTGGTGCGCCGAGGTCTGTTTGCCGGTGCCATGCTGGTATTCATCGAATCCATGAAGGAGCTGCCCGCCGCTTTGCTGCTGCGGCCGTTCAACTTCGATACTCTGGCGACCCACGTCTACCAGTTCGTCTCGGACGAGATGCTGGAGCGCGGTGCGCTGGGGGCTATCGTCATTGTGCTGGTGGGGCTGTTGCCGCTGATCTGGGTCAACCGCAGTCTGGATAGTCCGGGCCACTGAGTCGCCGCGTCGGTCAATGAAATTGCATGCGGTGTGCTGAACCGAAAGGCAGCGCGCCGCCAGAAACGAGAGGAAGTCAGCCTTGTCCTGTTTGCAGGTTGAAAATGTCAGCTGCCGTTACAACGGCCGCAATGTGCTGGAGCAGCTCTCCCTGACGGTGGCAGACAACGAGATCGTCTGCCTGCTGGGAGCCAGTGGCTGCGGCAAAACCACGTTGCTCAAGGCCATCGCCGGGCTGCTGCCGTTGGCAGAGGGCTCTATTCGCCTCGGCGATACCCTGCTCGACGGGCCGGGTGCCAGCGTGCCGCCCGAGGCGCGCAACATCGGCATGATCTTTCAGGATTACGCCCTCTTTCCCCACCTGACGGTGGCCGACAACGTCGGCTTCGGGCTGACCAAACTCGACCGCAGTGCCCGCCAGCAGCAGGTGGACGAGGCGCTGGCGCTGGTCAATCTGCAGGGGCTGGGGGAGCGCTATCCGCACCAGCTCTCCGGTGGTCAGCAGCAGCGGGTGGCCATCGCCCGGGCGCTGGTGTGCAAGCCGCGGCTGATGCTACTGGATGAACCTTTTTCCAACATCGATACCCAGGTGCGGATGAAGTTGATCCTCGAGATCCGCGCCCTGCTCAAGCAGCAGGGGATCGGCGCCATCTTCGTCAGCCACAGCAAGGAGGAGGCGTTCGCCTTCGCCGATCGGCTGGCGCTGTTTCGCGCCGGTCACATCGAGCAGGTGGGCCAGCCTGAGCAGCTCTATCGCCGCCCGCAAAACCGTTTCGTGGCGGAGTTTCTCGGCGGGGTCAACTATCTGGCTGCCGAGGTGGTGGACAGCCACTGCGTGCAGACGGCGCTCGGGGTCATTTGTGGCAGCGAGCCTCATGGCCGCGCGGTGGGTGAGCAGTTGCAGCTGATGCTCAGACCCCAGCAGTTGTTGCTGGAGAGTGCGGCAGATGGGGAGCTCAAGGTGGTGGAGCAGCAGTTCCTCGGCCACCACTGCCGGGTGCTGTTCGAGTGTGGCGATCTGCAGCTGGAGGCGAGCATTGGCGAGCCCCTTGATGGGATGCGGGCACGGATCAAGGTTGCCCCCCATGGGCTGGTGTTGTTTGACCCTTTGCCCTGAACGCGTGATATCGTCGTGAAATCAAAGAACTGGATCCACTCTGGTTTATAATCGCGCAACGCAAATAGCCCGTAACGCTAACGCCTATTCAGGGGAGAGATATATGAAAGCCCAAGCCGGGATCTGCGCAGAGCCGAATCTGCACGCCCTCTATCTGATGTTCAATTGCACCGGCGATGCCGCCGAACTGGTCGGCCGTCTGGCCAAATTGCCCGCCCTGTGGCAAGCGGTGGCTGCCGATTTCCCCGATGCCGGTTTCAGCGGTCTGGTTGCCGTTGGCGCCGATGCCTGGGATGGTCTCTACCCTGCCGCCCGTCCGCCCCAGTTCCGCAGCTTTATGGCGCAATCCGCCAACGGTCAGGAAGCCCCCAACACCCCGTTTGATCTCTTTATTCAGCTGCGCGCCGATCGGGTGGATGTGCTGCACCACGCCGGTCACCGTGTGATGGCGCTGCTGGCCGGACTGGTCGAGCTGGCCGAAGAGGTGCGCGGTTTCCGCAATCTGGATTGCCGTGACCTGACCGGGTTCGTCGATGGCACCGAGAACCCGCAGGATGAGCATCGCGCCGAGGTGGCGCTGCTGGCGGAAGGCGAGTTTGCCGGTGGCTCCTACATTCACGTCCAGCGCTGGGTCCACGCCATGAGCGACTGGGAGAAGCTGGCGCAAAAAGAGCAGGAAGACATTATCGGTCGTACCAAACCCGACAATATCGAGTATGAATCTGCCGCCAAGCCGCTGACCGCCCACATCAAGCGGGTCAACCTCAAGACCCCGAAAGGGGAGTCCGTGGAGATCCTGCGCCAGAGCATGCCCTGGGGCACCATGACCGAGCAGGGGCTCTACTTCATCTCCTGCTGCCGCACTCAGCAGCACTTCAACGCCATGCTGGCTAGCATGTACAAGGGGGAGGGCAGCCACTTCGACCACCTGCTGCGTTTCACCAAGGCAGTGACCGGCGCGGCTTTCTTCGCCCCATCGGAGGGTTTTCTGATGGCGCAGGGCAAATAAGCCCGCCTGACGAAGCTGCAGAAAACAAAAATCCCGGCCTTGGCCGGGATTTTTCGTTCTGGCGTGACCGCGATGACGCGGTAGCGGCCATTACGGCGTCTGTTCGAACAGCTCGAGAGCGGAGAGGTAGAGCTCTTCGATATCGGTGTCGCTGGTCGGGGTGATGAAGATAGTGTCATCACCGGCGATGGTGCCGAGGATCCCCTCTGCCTTGCCAAGGGAGTCGAGCAGGCGGGCGATCAGCTGGGCTGCGCCCGGGCTGGTGTGGATCACCACCAGTGCGCCGTTGTGGTCGACGTCCAGTACCAGATTCTTGAGCGGGCTGGAGGTGGTGGGGACACCCAGTTCCACCGGCAGGCAGTAGACCATCTCCATCTTGGCATTGCGAGTGCGAACGGCGCCGAAGCGGCTCAGCATGCGCGATACCTTGGACTGGTTGATGTTCTCGAAGCCCAGCTCTTGCAGGGCGGTGACGATTTCTGCCTGGGAGCCAAAGCGCTCTTCTTTCAGCAAGGCTTTAAAGGCCTTGGCCAGTTTTTCTTGCTTGTCGTTGTGTTTCATCTTGGTCTCACGAATGAGGAGGTGTGGCGGCCTGTGCGATACAGGCGGCAGATACGAACAGCGTGGCCATTTTGCATTCATATGCCGTTTTTTGCAAGGAAGCGGCGCTTGTTCTGCATATTGATTCAAAAATGGCTTGCATCAACCTTTATTAGGGATAGAATCGGGATGAAATTTTGAAAACTTATTCAATTGGGCTGTATGGGTATTGAATTAATAGGTATCGAGAAGTCCTGGCACAAGGTGCCGGTTCTGCAACAGGTCAGCTTTCGGACATCCCCCGGTGAAACCTTGGTGTTGCTGGGCCCGAGCGGTGCTGGCAAGAGTTCCCTGCTACGGATGATGAACCTGCTGGATACCCCGGATGCGGGTGTTCTGCGGATTGGAGAAAGTGAATTTTCTTTCCCTAACTCCCTCTCTGTTGCCGAATTCAACCGCCAGTCCCAACTGCTGCGCCGCAAGGTGGGGATGGTGTTCCAGCAGTACAATCTCTGGCCACATCTCACTGTGATGGAGAATCTGATTGAAGCGCCGGTCAAGGTGCTTGGCATGAGCAAGGAGGCCGCCATCGAGAAGGGGGCCTATCTGCTGGCCCAGTTGCAGCTGGCCGACAAGCGCGATGCCTGGCCTGCCCGTCTCTCCGGCGGTCAGCAGCAGCGGGTGGCCATTGCCCGTACCCTGATGATGGACCCGGAAGTGCTGCTGTTTGACGAGCCGACTGCCGCCCTCGATCCCGAGATCACCAAGGAGGTGGCCGAGATCATCCGTAACCTGAGCCAGACCGGCATTACCCAGGTGGTGGTGACCCACGAGGTCGACTTTGCCCGCAAGGTGGCCAGTCAGGTGATTTATCTGGAGAAGGGGCGGATCATCGAATCCGGCACCGCTGCCATTTTCCAATCCCCGCAAACCAGCCGGTTTGCCGAATTCTTGATGCATTGATATTGAATCGATAAGGAAGCTGTCATGAAAAAGAGTCTGTTGTTGGTTGCTGCCATGGGCCTGTTGAGTGCCTCCGTCATGGCCAAAGAGATTAAGTTCGCCACCGAGGCCACCTACGCACCGTTCGAATACCTGGATGACAAGAACGAGTTTCAGGGTTTTGACATCGATCTGGCGCGCGCCATCTGCGAGCAGGCCAAGCTGGAGTGCAGCTTCCACAACCAGGCCTTTGACAGCCTGATCCCCAGCCTGAAATTCCGTCGCTATGATGCAGCCATCGCCGCCATGGACGTGACCCCGGAGCGCTCCGCTCAGGTCGATTTCTCCGACATCTACTACGAGAACTCGGCCGTATTCGTCGCCAAGAAAGGGGCCTTCAAAGGGCCGGAAGAGATGGTCGACAAGACAGTCGGTGTGCAGAACGGTACCTCTCACCAGTCCTATCTGGTGGATAACTGGGTGAGCAAGGGCCTGCTGACCGTGCCGTACGCCAGCTACCAGAGCGCCTTCCTCGACATGATGAATGGCCGTACCGACGGTGTCTTTGCCGATACTGCCGTTGCTGCCGACTGGCTGAAGCAGCACAAGGAGTATGCGGTGGTGGGTACGCCGGTGACGGATGCCAAGTACTTCGGTACCGGCTTTGGCATCGCGGTTGCCAAGGGCAATCAGGAGCTGCTGACCCAGCTGAACAAGGGGCTGGCCGAGATCAAGGCCAACGGCACCTATCAGAAAATCTTCGACAAATACTTCGCGCAGTAAGCCATGTTGAGCCTGTTGTTGGATGCAGCCTGGATGACCCTCGGGCTGGCCTTGGCATCACTGGTCGGGGGCATGGTATTGGCACTGGCGTTCAGTGCCGCCGAGCTCAGCAAGCAGCGTGCATTGGTGTGGCCGGTGGCCACCCTGACCACGCTGATCCGTGGCCTGCCCGAGTTGCTGGTGGTGCTGTTCATCTACTTCGGCTCGACCCAGGTGCTGTTTCTCATCACTGGCGAGTATGTGGAGTTCAGCCCGTTTGCCTGTGGCGTGCTGGCGCTCTCCCTGCTGTTCGCCAGCTATGCGACCCAGACCCTGCGGGCGGCGCTCAATGCGGTGCCTTCAGGTCAACGGCTGGCGGCTCTGGCGCTGGGGCTTGGCAAGAGCCACATCTTCTTTCGCATCGTGTTGCCGCAGGCGTGGCGCCACGCCTTGCCGGGCCTCGGCAACCAGTGGCTGGTGCTGCTGAAAGATACCGCGCTGGTGTCGCTTATCGGGGTGAACGAGATGATGCGTCAGGCGCAGATGGCCTCGGCCAGTACCTATGAGCCTTTCACCTGGTATGCCGCCGCCGCCCTCATCTATCTGGCCATCAGTCTGGTGAGTGAATATGGCCTCGGGCTGGCTGCCCGCTACACCCGCCGCTACGGAGGCTAACTGATGCAAGAGTATCTCGTTACGTTGCTGGGCGGTCTGGTTACCACGCTGGAGCTGACCCTGTTCAGCCTGCTGCTGGGGATTGTGTTGGCAGCCCTGATGACTTGGGTGCTGGAGCTGCGCCTGCCGGTGGCGACCCAGATGGTGCAGCTGTGGGTGCTGCTCTTTACCGGTACGCCGCTGCTCATTCAGATCTTCCTGATTTACTACGGGCCGGGCCAGTTCGAGTGGCTGAAAGCCAGCCCGCTCTGGCCGCTGCTCAAGCAGCCCTGGTTCTGCGCCGTGTTGGCGCTGGGTCTCAACACGGCGGCCTACTCCACCCGGTTGTTCAAGGGGGCGCTCGATGCCATCCCGGCCGGTGAAGTAGAGGCGTGTCGTGCGCTTGGCTTTAACGGCCGCCAGACCTTGTGGATGAAGGTGCGCCATGCCGCCCGCCATCTGGTGCCTGCCTACTCCAACGAGGTGATCCTGGTGCTCAAGGGGAGCTCCCTCGCCAGTACTATCACCATCATGGATATCATGGGGCTGGCGCAGGGGTTGAACGCCCAGACCTACGATACCCTGGCTGTGTTCGGGGTGGCTGGCGGGCTTTATCTGGCGATGAACGGATTGTTAACAATTGGTTTTCGCTGGTGTGAAAAGCGGGCGCTGGCATTCCAATCCTGAGACCCTCAGATCTACCTCTTTATGGTAAGGATAAGTGCAGAAAAACTGTGCTTCTCCTCCAACTTTTTGTATTTCCCTCCAATTTTTGCTCCCGCATGTTTCGTGGCTCACAGAACCCGTGACTGCAACTGTTATCAGATTGTTTTTTATGGGGGGATCCATTAAGGTTGGGCGCACAACAACAAACAACCTTAAACCTACGCTTAAACATGGAGTTGATCATGAAAGTTGCCGTTCTGGGTGCCGCTGGTGGCATCGGTCAAGCCCTCGCTCTGCTGTTGAAAAACCGTCTGCCGGCTGGCTCCGAGCTGAGCCTGTATGACATCGCCCCGGTCACCCCGGGTGTGGCCGTTGACCTCAGTCATATTCCTACCGACGTCGCCATCAAGGGCTTCTGCGGTGAAGATCCGACTCCTGCGCTGGTTGGGGCCGATGTGGTGCTGATCTCCGCCGGTGTGGCACGCAAGCCGGGGATGGATCGCTCCGACCTGTTCAATATCAACGCCGGTATCGTCAAGAATCTGGTCGAGAAGTGCGCGGCCACTTGCCCGAAAGCACTGATCGGCATCATCACCAACCCGGTCAACACCACTGTGGCTATCGCCGCCGAAGTGCTGAAGAAAGCCGGTGTCTATGACAAGCGTCGCCTGTTCGGTGTCACCACCCTGGACGTGATCCGCGCCGAGACCTTCGTGGCCGCAGCCAAAGGGCTGAACATCGACAAGATTCGCGTCAATGTGATCGGTGGTCACAGTGGCGTGACCATTCTGCCGCTGCTCTCCCAGATTGAAGGTGCCTCCTTCACCGCTGAAGAAGTGGCAGCCATGACCAAGCGCATCCAGAATGCCGGCACCGAAGTGGTAGAAGCCAAGGCCGGTGGTGGTTCTGCGACCCTCTCCATGGGTCAGGCGGCTTGCCGTTTTGGTCTCTCCCTTATCAAGGGTCTGCAGGGCGAAGCCAACGTTGTCGAGTGCGCCTACGTGGAAGGCAACGGCGAGCACGCCACCTTCTTCGCGCAGCCGGTACTGCTGGGCAAGAATGGCGTCGAAACCGTACTGGATTACGGCAAGCTGAGCGCCTTCGAGCAGGAAGCGATGGAAGGCATGCTGGCTACCCTGAAAGCCGATATCCAGCTGGGTGTCGATTTCGTCAAGTAAGCGGGTCAACCGTGCCAACAAGGGAGCTTCGGCTCCCTTTTGTATTGATGAGATCCGCCCGGCAGGCTAAGGGGATGGGGGTTGGTGCCGATAACAGAGTGCAGCAGGAGATCCTTATGATGAAACCCCTTACTCTTCTCGTTCTTGTCGGTGCATTCACCGCGCCCCTCTATGGTGCCGAGGCGGTATCGGCTGCCGTATCGAGCGATGCGCCTGCAGCAAGTGCATCGGCACCGACAGCAAGCAGTGCTGCGGTGGCAACGGCCCCTGTCTCTGCTACGCCGGCGCCCTCTGAGGCTGTCCCCGTCTTGCTTCCGGCCGAGCCGGTCACACCCGTTGCCAGCAGTGGCGAGGGGGCCGCGCCGCTGCCAAAACCGGCGGAACCTGCTGTGGTGGTGGCTCCTCCCGCACCTCTGGCCGCTGGCGAGTTGCAGGCGGTGCCGCTCTATCGTCAGGACGAGCTGCTCAACTGGATTGAGCAGGGGCGCCACCTCACTCAGGTTAAACAGGATCGCTGTCAGCTGACTCAGGATATCGAAGCGCGCGCCTCGGTGATGAAGATCCCGGCCTATCAATTCCTCTGGGGGGATATGCTGGCGTGGGGGGTCTGCACCAAATCCAATGCCGAGCTCGGGGTGCAATATATGTGGGAGGCGGCCAATCAGGGGTTGGCGCCGGCGCTGGAGCAGCTGGGTCGCTACTACTGGAAAGGAACTTTGGTGCAGAAGGATCTGGTGCGAGCCGAAACCCTGATGCGCGAGGCGGCCAGCCTCGGTTTTCTGCGGGCTCGCATCGAGTGGGTCGAGATGCTGTTGCAGGGGATGGGCAGTCCGCTCGATTATGAGGACGCCTATCGCTGGCTCCATGGCTCCGTCATCGGTGACAAGGCGCTGCACCAGAAGGCGGCGAGTCTGCTCAACCGTCTTGGCAACCGGATGCCGGCCAACGTGGTGGCCCGCGCCAAGGCGATGCACTGATCCAAAAAAATGACCCACAGATCTGCACCTGTGGGTCCGGTTCCAGCCGCCGTGCCATGACAGGCCGGAACCTCCCTCTGTTATATGGCTGCCCGCTCCTTAGAGATCTTGATGGGGGCCAAAAACTTCGTAATGGAGCTGCCCCGCTGGCACCCCAGCCGCCAGCAGCTGCCGCTTGATCTCTTGCATGAAGCCGACAGGGCCACAGAAGTAGTAGTGGGCCTCTGGCGTGATGCGCTCCTTCACAGCCGTCAGATCCATGGTGCCGGCCAGGTCGTAATCTTCACCCTGTACATCGCTGGCCTCCGGCTCCCGATACCAGGTCCGGCTCAGCAAGTTGGGATGCTGGCGGGATTTTTGCTGAATATCCTCCCGGAAGGCATGTACAGCGCCCTGTTCGCAGGCGTGCAGCCAGGTGACATCAGCCTGATGGCCGTTCGCCAGCAGCTTGTTGAGCATGCTCATCATCGGCGTCACGCCGACACCGGCGGAGAGCAGTACCACCGGGGTCTGGCTGTCGGCTTTCAGGTAGAAATCGCCGGTAGGGGGCATCACCTCGATCTTGTCACCCGCCTGCAGGTGATCGTGCAGCAGGTTGGAGACCTGACCCTGCGGCTCACGCTTGACGCTGATGCGGTAATCCTGCCCGTTGGGGGCATCGGAGAGGGAGTATTGGCGGATCTCCTGATATTCCAGCTCGGGGTGAATCAGCTTGATGCTGAGGTATTGGCCCGGTTTGAAGGTCGGTACCGGCTTGCCATCTTCCGGCGCCAGCAGGAAGGAGGTGATGAGGGTGCTCTCGGCCCGCTTCTCCTTGATGATAAAGGTGCGGGTACCTTGCCAGCCGCCATCCTGGCTTGCTTTCTCCTGATAGATCTCTTGCTCGCGGCCGATGAAGATGTCGGCCAGCACGCCATACGCCTTGCCCCATGCCTCCAGCACCTCGTCGGTGACCGCACTTCCGCCCAATTCTTTGAGCGTGGCCAAGAGATGACTACCTACAATGTGATATTGTTCCGGCTGGATCAGGAATCCGGTATGTTTGTGCGCAATCCGCTCGACCGCACCGGCGAGCGCTCCCAGATTGTCGATATTCTTTGCATACGCGGCGACTGCATTGAACAGGGCCAGCGGCTGGCCGCCACTGCGTTGGTGGGCCAGGTTGAAGATATCTTTCAGCTCCGGGTTATGGCTGAACATCCGCTGGTAGAAGTGCTGGGTGAGGGCAGGGCCTGCCGATTCGAGCAGCGGAATGGTGCTTTTGATGACGGCAACGGTGGTTTGATCTAGCATAGGGGCCTCGTTCTAATTGAACATATAAAATGTCATTTAATAAGTGGCATCCTAGATGTTTATTTGATTTGAATCAATACTCCACTTTTCGCATCGCGCTAATCAGGTTTTATGAGACTAACCAGTTATACAGATTTTGGATTGAGAGCCCTGCTCTATCTTGCCACCCTGCCGGAAGGGGAGTTGTCGAGCGTTGCCAAGGTATCGGCCCTGTATGGCGTTTCCCGCAATCACATGGTGAAGGTGGTCAATCAGCTGGTGAAGCTGGGCTATCTGCAATCCCAGCGGGGCAAGAATGGCGGCATTCGCATGGCTTGCGATCCCGCTAGCATCAATATCGGGCAGGTGATCAGGGCGCTGGAAGGCAATCTGGACGGCATTGACTGCGGCTCGCCCGCTTGCCACATCGTCTCTGTCTGTCTGCTCAAGAGTGCGCTGAAAGAGGCGATGGATGCGTTTCTGGCGGTGATGGACAGCTATACGCTGCAAGACCTGCTGGCCAACCGTGACGAGCTGCAACGGGTGTTTGGCGAGTTGATCCCGACGCTGGTGCTGGAGCCGGATGATGACGATGAGCAATAGAAAAGGGCTGCCACTGGCAGCCCTTTTTCAATCTTGTGAATCCGACTCCGCCCGGTACGATGCCGGCATGATCCGCGCCATCTTCACCATGTTGTTCTCCACATCGAGGATCTCGATAGGATAACCGGCCAACCGGATCCCGATGTTGGGCTGGGGGATCTCCTCCAGATATTCGAGGATCAGGCCGTTGAGGGTACGCGGGCCGTCGATGGGCAGGTGCCAGTTCATCTCCTTGTTCAGCTCACGAATATTGGCTGAGCCTTCGACCAGATAAGAACCATCTGACTGTGGATGGATCTCGTCGCTCGGCGCTGGCGTCATGGAGGTGGTGAAGTCGCCCACGATCTCTTCCAGAATGTCGTCCAGAGTGATTAGCCCCTGAATGTCGCCGTATTCGTCGACGATCAGGCCAATTCGCTCCTTGTTGCGCTGGAATTTGGCCAGCTGCACGTTGAGCGGCGTTCCTTCCGGAATGAAGTAGATCTCGTCCACTTCCCGCAACAGGCTCGATTTGTTGAACTGATCCCTGGCTACCAGTCGCAGGGCATCGCGCGCGTGCAAAAAGCCGACAACGTCGTCGATATTGTCGCGATAGAGCAGGATCTTGGTGTGAGCGCAGTGGGCCAGCTGACGCTGGATACTCTTCCAGTCATCGTTGATGTCGATCGCGTAGATATCGCTGCGCGGCACCATGATGTCCTCGACCAGCATCTTGTCGAGATCCAGAATGCTCAACAGCATCTCCTGATGACGCTGGGGGATCAGGTTACCCGCCTCATTGACTATGGTGCGCAGCTCCTCGGTGTTGAGGGAGTCATCCTTGTTGGGATTGATTTTCAGCATCTTGAGCAGGCCGCTGGTGATGCCGTTGATCAGCCAGACCAGCGGCGAGAGCGGCACCATCAGCCCCTTGAGGATCCAGGAGGCGGGATAGGCGATCTTCTCCGGAAACATTGCTGCCAGGGTCTTTGGCGTCACTTCACCGAATACCAGCACCACCAGGGTCAGGCCGAAGGTGGCGATGGCGACCCCTAGATCACCAAACAGCCGGATACAGACGATGGTGGCGATGGCGGAGGCGAGGATATTGACCAGATTGTTGCCGATCAGGATCAGCCCCAGCAGGCGCTCGGGGCGGGCGAGCAGTTGCTCGACGCGACGTGCGGCTTTGTGTTTGGTCTGTGCCAGATGCCGCAGTTTGTAGCGGTTGATGGACATCAGGCCGGTTTCGGAACTGGAGAAAAAGGCGGAAAGAAGGATCAAGATAACGAGAACAATCAGTAATGTACTCGTTGAGATGCTGTCCAAAAAGGGCTCCTGTTGGATGGTATGGCTAAAAGAGTATAGGTGTCAGCTCAACAGCACTTCTTTGACGAAGCGGCTGCCAAAGTAGGCAAGAGTCAGGATGAAGCTGCCGATCAGACTGAGCGTGATGACTTTGCGGCCGCGCCAGCCATAGATGTGATGACCCCACAGCAGCAACACGTAAACACACCATGCCAGGATGGAGAGCACGGCCTTGTGAGACTTGCCCTGGGCGAACATATCTTCGAGGAAGAAGAGGCCGGAGGCGATGGAGAGTGTCAGTAGCAACACCCCTGCAGAGATCAATTGAAACAGCCGTTTTTCCACTGTCATCAGTGGCGGCATGGCTGGCAGGTTGCTGATTTTTCTCGATTTAAGCTGTTTGTCCAGACAGGCGAGCTGCAGCGCAAACAGACAGGCGATCATCAATACCGAGTAGGCCATCAGGGCGAGGCCGATGTGCAGCAACAGCTGGGGGTGGGCCTCCAGATGGGTTATGTAGCGACCCGGGATCAAGGCGCTGGCAGCCAGCAACAGGGCCGAGAAGCTGTAGACCACCGGCAGCAGGATCCAGCCGTTGAAGCGGCGGGTCACGCAGGTCATGAAGCAACTGATGATGAGGCTGACCAGCGAGGCAACGTTGAGCATGCTCAGGTTCTGGCCGTAACTCTGCAATACCTCTGAACCGAGGGCGCTGGCGTGGGCGATCAGGGCCAATCCGATACAGGCAAACAGGGAGCGCTGTCCCACCGGCTTGGCGCTCAGTAACAGATGCAGGGAGGCGATGATGGCCAGCAGATAAAACGCCAGGGCCAGAACAGAGATTACGATCATAACCAGGTCGTTGTTGCACAAGCTTTTGAGGGTAAGAGGGGCAGTATACCTTGCACGAGAAGTGCTCGCCAGTTGTGCAACGGCCGATCTGCCCATATATAGGGAGAAGCTCCCTGCTGCTGCGGTGCGGTGAATAATCGTCCTCGCGCCCGCTCTGGGTTATAATGCCCCCAATTTATTACGCCAAGAACCGGAATCCGTCATGTTTGAGAATTTGACTGAACGACTCTCGCGCACCTTGCGCAATGTCAGTGGCCGTGGTCGCCTGACCGAAGACAATATCAAGGAAACCCTGCGCGAAGTCCGCATGGCGCTGCTCGAGGCGGATGTCGCCCTGCCGGTCGTGCGTGATTTCGTGGCGCGTGTCAAAGAGCGCGCAGTCGGGCAGGAAGTGGCCAAATCCCTGAGCCCGGGCCAGGCATTCATCAAGATTGTGCACGGTGAACTGGTCACCGTAATGGGTGAGGCCAACGAACAGCTCAACCTGGCTGCCCAGCCGCCCGCCATCATCCTGATGGCCGGTCTGCAGGGGGCCGGTAAGACCACCACAGTTGGCAAACTGGCCAAGCTGCTCAAAGAGCGCAGCAAGAAGAAGGTGCTGGTGGTCAGTGCCGACGTCTATCGCCCAGCAGCGATCAAGCAGCTGGAGACCCTGGCGAGCGACATCGGCGTTGACTTCTTCCCGAGCGATGCCAGCCAGAAGCCGGTCGATATCGCCACCGCCGCCATCGATCAGGCGCGCAAGAAATTCTATGACGTGGTGATCGTCGATACTGCCGGTCGTCTGCACGTTGATAGCGAGATGATGGCCGAGATTCAGGATCTGCATGCCACCATCAAACCGGTCGAGACCCTGTTCGTGGTGGATGCCATGACCGGTCAGGATGCCGCCAACACCGCCAAGGCGTTCAACGAAGCGCTGCCGCTTACCGGTGTGATCCTTACCAAGGCGGACGGCGACGCTCGCGGTGGTGCCGCCCTGTCGGTGCGCCATATTACCGGCAAGCCGGTCAAGTTTATCGGTATGGGTGAAAAGACCGATGCGCTGGAGCCGTTCCACCCGGATCGTCTTGCCTCCCGCATCCTCGGTATGGGCGATGTGCTCTCTCTTATCGAAGAGGTCGAGCGCAACGTCGATAAAGAGAAAGCGGCCAAGCTGGCCAGCAAGGTCAAGAGCGGCAAGGGTTTCGATCTGGAAGATTTCCGCGAGCAGCTGGCCCAGATGCGCAACATGGGCGGCATGATGGGGATGCTCGACAAGCTGCCCGGCATGTCCGGTCTGCCGGATAACGTGAAAGATCAGATGGATGACAAGCTCACTGTGCGAATGGAGGCGATCATCAGTTCCATGACGCCCAAGGAGCGTGCCCATCCCGACCTGATCAAAGGCTCTCGCAAGCGCCGTATCGCCGCAGGCTCCGGCATGCAGGTGCAGGACGTGAACAAGCTGCTCAAGCAGTTCACCGAGATGCAGCGCATGATGAAGAAGATGTCCGGCAAGGGTGGCATGCGTAAGATGATGAGCCAGATGAAGAACATGATGCCCCCCGGTTTCGGTGGCGGTCGCGGCCCGTTCTGATCCGGCCTGCGTGTTGATGGGGGTCTGCAGCGGCAGGCCCCTTTTCATTGCCGCTCTGCGCAAAAAATGGCTGGCTTGGTTGCAATTATTACGAATCCAAGTAGAATTACGCGGCTTATTTTAAGCTAGGGTCCGCGTGTTTGCGGGCCTTGTTCATTAGATGTTAATGAGGACGATATGGTAACCATTCGTTTACAACGTGGTGGCGCGAAAAAGCGTCCGTTCTACCAGGTAGTAGTTTCTGACAGCCGTTGCGCCCGTGACGGTCGCTTCATCGAGCGCGTTGGTTTCTTCAACCCGGTTGCTGCTGGTCAAGCTGAAAAGCTGAACCTGGACCTGGCTCGTATCGAGCATTGGGTTGCTACTGGTGCCGCTGTTTCTGACCGCGTTGCCAAGCTGATCAAAGACGCTAAAAAAGCTGCTTAATCAGCCCAACGGTAAGGAGTTAAGGTGGAAAAACCTGTAGTTCTGGGCACCCTGGGTACCGTTTATGGCATCAAGGGCTGGCTTAAAGTGAACTCCTTCACCGATGTTGCCGAAGCGATTTTCGATTACAACCCCTGGCTGATTAATCAGAACGGGGCGTGGCGTGAAATTCGGGTCTCATCCTGGAAACGTCACAACAAGGGTCTGATCTGCAAACTCGATGGTATCGATGTGCGCGAAGATGCCCTGGCATTGACCAATGTCGAGATTGGCGTACCCGCCGATCTGTTGCCTGCGTTGCCTGAAGGTGAGTTCTACTGGCGTGACCTGATTGGTTGCTCCGTGGTGACCACCAAGGGATACGACCTGGGCAAGGTGACCGAATTGATGGAAACCGGCTCCAACGATGTGTTGGTGGTTGAGGCCAATGTAAAAGATGCCTTTGGTGCAAAGGAGCGGTTGATTCCGTTCCTGGAAGAGCAGGTGATCAAGAATATTGATCTGACTGCTCGAACAATCGAAGTTGATTGGGATCCTGGTTTCTAGTTTCCCGCGCTAACATGGGTGCCGGAGGTTTCTTATGTGGATTGGGGTTATTAGCCTCTTCCCTGAAATGTTCCGAGCCATTACCGAGCACGGGGTAACGGGTCGGGCCGTCAAGAGTGGCCTGCTGCAGATTGAGTGCTGGAACCCCCGGGAGTTTACCCACGACAAACACCGTACGGTCGATGATCGTCCTTATGGTGGTGGGCCCGGCATGTTAATGATGGTTCAGCCGCTGCGTGACGCGATTCATGCAGCCAAGCAAGCGGCGGGAGACGGGGCGAAAGTCATCTATCTCTCTCCTCAGGGACGCAAGCTGACTCAAGCGGGCGTAACCGAGTTGGCGACGAATCAGAAACTGATTCTGGTAGCCGGTCGATACGAAGGTATCGATGAACGCGTGATACAAACCGAAGTCGACGAAGAGTGGTCTATCGGGGATTACGTGTTAAGTGGTGGCGAGTTGCCTGCCATGACCCTGATCGATGCGGTTTCGCGTCTGGTACCCGGGGTTTTGGGCGATCAGGCCAGTGCCGAGCAAGACTCCTTTACGGATGGCTTGCTGGATCATCCCCACTATACTCGGCCGGAGGTGTTGGATGGATTGGCGGTGCCCGAGGCGCTGACAAGCGGCAATCACGAAGTGATTCGACGCTGGCGTCTCAAGCAGTCGCTCGGACGAACCTGGCAAAGAAGGCCGGAACTTATTAACAACCTAGCTCTGACTGACGAGCAAGAATCACTTCTTGCCGAGTATGTCCGCGAAGTGCGTGACAGCGTTAAGTAGAGTTTTCAGTTTATCCTAGGTAAGGAAAGACAATGAGCAAGATTATTCAGCAGCTTGAACAAGAGCAACTGCGTACCGACATCCCGGCTTTTGCCCAGGGCGACACTGTACGTGTTCAAGTTCGTGTTAAAGAAGGTGGTAAAGAGCGTCTGCAGGCTTTCGAAGGCATCGTTATTGCCAAGCGTAACCGCGGTCTGCACTCTGCTTTCACCGTTCGCAAGATCTCCAACGGCGAAGGTGTTGAGCGTGTATTCCAGACTCACTCTCCGCTGATCCACAGTGTAGAACTGAAGCGTCGTGGTGATGTTCGCCGCGCCAAACTGTACTACCTGCGCAACCTGTCCGGCAAAGCTGCTCGTATCAAAGAGAAGCTCAACTAATTCGATTCGAATTGGTGTCGGTATGTCGGCAAATAGCTCGACAGGTAGTGAAAAGGCTCGCCAATGGCGAGCCTTTTTTGTATCCGTCTATTGGCTCTCTGGTTGCCGTTACTGGATGACCCGTACCACCGAGTTGTCACGCCCGAAAGGGCCAGGCACATAGTCGTCCGCAGCCCAGTCATTCTCGTAGAGGGTTTCCCCTGCCGGAGTGATGAGCTGGTAGCAATATTCAAAGTACCCTGGGCCGTCGGTCGGCAGATTGAGGGTGGCTTTGAACTCGCCGCTCTTCATGCGTTTCAGCTCGACCGGTTGCCACTGGGTGAACTCGCCGATCAGCATCACCTGTTCCGCCCCTGCAGCCGCCTCTTTCTCTACTGCAAAGGTCACCTTGACCTCGGGCTTGGACTTCAAAAACTGTTTGATCAGTGGCATGACGCCTCCTTGTCTGTGAGTTAAAAATGGCTCCTGTCTATTTTTATACCACCATATGACAAAGATGTTGATAAGGCAGATCAAGTCGGCAAGGCAAAATAGCGTTGCAGCAAACTGTGGGTAAAGTCGATCTTGAGATAGAAGCCGCGGGGCAGGGTCATGATGGGTTGACCATCGCGGCCGATGGCGCGAGTCAGCGCCTTGTTGTTGGCCGCCTTGGGCCGCAGTTGCATCACCTGGCCGTGGCGTGCGCTGATCTGCTCCACTTCTCCCAGCACTATCATGTCCATTAGCTCCTCCCAGTCCTGACGCAGTAGCCGATCTTCCTCTTCATTCGGGCTCCACATCAGCGGCATGCCGACTCGCCGCTCGCCAACCGGGATCTCCCGACTGCCTTCCACCGGGATCCAGAGCACCCGGGAGAGCTTGTTACGCACGTTGGACTCCTCCCAGCGCTGGCCGCTGACGCCGATCAGCGGGGCGACGCAGACGAAGGTGGTCTCCAGCGGTTTGCCTTGAGGATCCACGGGGATCGTCTTGAGCTCGATCCCCAGCTCCGGGAAGTCCTGCTCCGGCTTGCTCCCGGCGCTGGCCCCCAGTTGCAGCTCGATCAACTGACCGACCCACCCCTTGTCACGGCGCAGGTCTTTGGGCACAGCGACGCCAGCCTCGGCGGCCAGCTGCGCCAGCGTGAAGCCGGCCATGGCATAGGCGCGGCTCAATAACTCCTGCTCGGATTGGGGATTGCTTGGCATAGTTGGCTCCATCTTGTTCGCCATATTCTAACAGGGGAGGATCCCGAGAAGGATCGCTGTTTTTATAACCGATCCTGAGTGGATAAGATCAAATGCAGAGAATTTGGGGGCTTTCATCTCATCATTATGATTTTAAAGGATTTTGTCTATTTTATCGAGTAGTGATCCTGGTCTGGTTTGACCTCTAAATAGTTGTCCAAGGGTTTGTGCATGATGTTACACACAGTTATCCACAGAAATCTTGGATAAGTGGATGAAAGTGGTTGGAGTCGCTGATATGTTACAAAAAATTGTGAATGCCACCCCATTTTCACAGGCTAAACGGGGTAGATATTGTGCCACTCCTGTGGATAATTTCGCCGCGGTGGATCTTTGAACAGTTGAACTTGTTCACAATCCGGATCATGGATCAGGCTCTTGGGGGAACATGGATCTAGATCCAGTTATTTTATCTCAACATAATGAAAAGTAATGATTTCTTATATTTTGTGTCGCGTGGTGATGCGGAGAGGCACTTTTCGCGTACAGTTTAAAAGTACTGTATATACCCGTTTGCTAACAGCTTTATGCACAGCCTGGGTGGGCAACTTGGGGGCGCGGATCCTTGGATTTGTTTATAAGTATGTTTGAAATCGAAAGTTATTCATGAAACAGGGGATTCACTCCTTGTTTGCTGCCACGGAGTGAATGTGGAACAATCTCCTTATAGATTCAGCCTTTATAAGGTGATCACGTGATTGATGGCGACGGATTTCGTCCCAATGTCGGTATCGTGATCTGTAACCGTGAAGGACAAGTGTTGTGGGCTAAACGCTATGGGCAGCACTCCTGGCAGTTTCCGCAGGGGGGGGTTGATGATGGTGAAACGCCAGAGCAGGCCATGTATCGAGAGCTGTATGAGGAGATTGGCCTCAAGCCCGAAGATGTGACCATCATGGCCACCAGTCGTAACTGGCTAAAGTACCGTTTACCCAAACGTCTTGTCCGCTGGGACAGTTCACCGGTCTGTATTGGCCAAAAACAAAAATGGTTCCTGTTACAGCTGAATTCGGGCAAGGAGTCGCGGATCCAGTTCGGCTGTCATGGCCATCCCGAATTTGACGACTGGCGTTGGGTCAGCTTCTGGTATCCGGTGCGTCAGGTCGTTTCGTTCAAGCGGGAGGTTTACCGCCGGGTCATGAAAGAGTTTGCCCCGCTGGCGATGCCAGTGCCGGCAGTGCAGGTCAACAAGAAGGATGGGCGGCGCAACCGCGCCCGTTAAGGAGCACAGATTAGTTGTTAACGGAACTGAGACGTATCGTCGAGAGCATGGCCGAGGCCAATACCCTCGAGCAGGCCTTGCAAGCATTGGTGAGCCTGACCCGGCACGCCATGGCAGTGGACTGCTGCTCTGTCTATGTCTCGGAACCCGAGGTGCGCCGCTATCGCCTGGCAGCTACCGACGGCTTGGCCCCGTCCGCGGTCGGCAAGGTGACCCTGCCCTACGAGCAGGGTATCGTTGGTCTGGTGGGTCAGCGGGAAGAGCTGATCAACCTGGCTGATGCCCCCGCGCACCCCAGTTTCAAATTCCTGCCCGATGTTGCCGAAGAGGCGTTCCGCTCCTTCCTCGGCGCTCCCATCATGCATCAGCGTCAGGTGGTCGGCATTCTGGTGGTGCAGCAGAAGGAGAGTCGCCGCTTCGATGAGGGGGAAGAGTCCTTCATGGTCACCCTCGCGGCCCAGCTGGCGGCGCGGATCGCTCAGGCGCAGGCCAAGGGGTGGTTGCAGAAGACCGACTGGAGCAAGCCGCTGCGCGGTATTGCCGGTGCCAGCGGCATCGCCATGGCCAAGGCCTGGGTGTGGCGGCCCCGCAAGGCGCTCTCGTCCATTACCCCGCGCAAGGATGAAGACCATGCCAGCCAGCTGGCGCGGCTGGAGCTGGCGGTTGAGGAAGTGCGGCACGACTTGGAGAGTCTGGCGCTGCGTTTTCGCGAGAGCTACAGCCAGGATTCGGTGGCGATCTTCGATATCTACCTCCATCTGCTCAGCGATCCCGGCTACATCAAGCCCATTCGCAACAAGGTGAGCAAGGAGCACTGGACTGCAGTATCTGCGGTTAAGCTCATCAGCGATCGCTTGATCGAGCAGTTCAAGGGGATGAAGGATCCCTACTTGCAGGAGCGCTCCACCGACGTGAAGGATATTGCCCAGCGGCTGATCAGCCGACTGGTGCAGAATGAACCGGAGCATATCTCCATCGGCGAGCCGGTTGTGCTGGTTGCCGACGAGGTGACTGCCACCATTCTGGCGGAAGTGCCCCGCGAGTATCTGACCGGGGTGGTCTCGCTCAAGGGGGGGACCAACTCCCACGCGGCCATTCTGGCCCGCGCCATGGGGGTCGCCGCCATCATGGGGGTTGATCTGCCCCTTGGTGACATCGGTGGTCGCATGCTGGTCGTGGATGGCTACAGTGGCGATCTCTTCATCGAGCCCAATCAGGTGATCCTGACCGAGTATCGTCAGCTGCTGAGCGAAGAGCGGGCGCTCGATACCCTGGTGCGCAGCGTCGACAACCTGCCATCCGAAACCGCCGATGGCACCAAAGTCTCCCTGCTGCTCAACGCCGGTCTCAGCGCCGATACCGAGATCTCCCTCAATCAGCTGGCGGACGGGGTGGGCCTCTATCGCACCGAGATCCCCTTTATGCTGCAGGAGAGTTTCCCCTCCGAGTGGGAGCAGACTGCCCGCTATCGCGGCATTCTGGAGACCTACCGCAACCGGCCGGTCTGCATGCGGACGCTGGATGTGGGCGGCGACAAGCCGTTACCCTATTTCCCCATCGTCGAGGAAAACCCCTTCCTTGGCTGGCGGGGGATCCGGATCACCCTGGATCACCCCGAACTGTTTCTGGTGCAGCTCAAGGCGATGCTGCGGGCCAGCGAAGGGCTGGACAATCTGGCCATCATGCTGCCGATGATCAGCAGCGTCAGCGAAATCAAAGCCTCCCGTCGTCTGCTGGATCAGGCATGGCGGGAAGTGTCGGAAGAGGCGGCGAGCCGCGATGCGGTGATCCGCTACCCCAGCCTCGGGGTGATGATCGAGGTGCCCTCCGCCCTCTTTATCTTGCCGGAGATGGCGCCGCTCATCGATTTCTGGTCGGTGGGCAGTAACGACCTGACCCAGTACCTGCTGGCGGTAGATCGTAACAATTCCCGGGTTGCCAACATCTACGATGCCTTCCATCCTGCGGTGATCCGCGCCCTGCAACAGCTGGTTGATGCCTCCCATCGATACCAGAAGCCGGTGTCGGTGTGTGGCGAGCTGGCCGGTGATCCGGTCGGTGTATTGCTGCTGCTGGCCATGGGTTATCGTCGCTTCAGTATGAACACCCACAACATCGCCCGGATCAAGTACGTGCTGCGTCAATCCACCCTGAGCGAGTTGACCGAACTGATGGCTGATGGCCTCAAACATGACAATCCCCACGTACTGCGCGGCCTGTTTGCCCGCTATCTGGAGGAGCATGGTTTGGGCGGTTTGCTGCGAGCCGGTCATAAATCGAAACAGAGTGATTGATAATCATGCCTTGTCCCTGCTGACGAATGATCGGAAAATGCGGCTTTTATTTTGACTGGGGCCGCATATGCAGCACGATGGATATTGGGTTTTCTCGCAGATTGATCCCGTAGCATTCAGTTTGGGACCACTATCGGTACGCTGGTATGGTCTCATGTACCTGTTCGGTTTTGCGTTTGCCATGTGGCTGGCTGGCCGTCGCGCCGATGCGCCGAACAGCGGCTGGACCCGCAACGAGGTGTCGGATCTGCTGTTCTACGGTTTCCTCGGGGTGATCCTTGGTGGCCGTGTCGGTTACGTGCTGTTCTACAACTTCGATCTCTTCCTCGCGGATCCCACCTATCTGTTCAAGATCTGGACCGGCGGTATGTCGTTCCACGGTGGGCTGATCGGGGTGATCACCGCGATGATCTGGTTTGCCCACAAGACCAAGCGCCACTTCTTCACCGTGGCCGATTTTGTGGCACCGCTCATTCCGTTTGGTCTCGGCGTCGGCCGGATCGGTAACTTCCTCAACGGCGAGCTGTGGGGCCGGGTCACCGATGTGCCCTGGGCCATCATCTTCCCGGAGGCCGGCCCCGAGCCGCGTCATCCCTCCCAGCTCTACCAGTTCGCCCTGGAAGGGGTGGTGCTGTTCATCATCCTCAACCTGTTCTGGCGCAAGAATCCGCCGCGCGGTGCCATCTCCGGCATGTTCCTGCTGTTCTACGGCCTGTTCCGCTTCCTGGTGGAGTTTGTGCGCCAGCCGGACAGCCAGCTCGGTCTCTACTTCCAGGAGATCAGCATGGGCCAGATCCTCTCCACCCCGATGATTATCGCCGGTGCCCTGATGATTTGGGCCGCCTACAAGCGTCCGCAGTTGTTCGGTAATGCCGTGAAGGAGGCGAAATAATGCGAGCTTATCTCGACCTGATGCAGAAAATCCTTGATGAGGGGACCGTCAAGTCTGACCGTACCGGCACCGGTACTGTCTCCCTGTTCGGCCATCAGATGCGCTTCAATCTGGCGGAAGGTTTCCCGCTGGTCACCACCAAGAAGTGCCATCTGCGCTCCATCATTCACGAGCTGCTCTGGTTCCTCAATGGCGATACCAATACCGCTTATCTGAAGGAAAACGGCGTCAGCATCTGGGATGAGTGGGCCGACGAGAATGGCGATCTGGGGCCAGTTTACGGCGCGCAGTGGCGCTCCTGGCCTGCGGCCGACGGGTCTGTCATCGACCAGATCCAGAAGGCGGTGGATGACATCAAGCACAACCCGGATTCGCGCCGCATCATCGTCTCCGCCTGGAACGTGGGCGAGCTGGACAAGATGGCGCTGGCTCCCTGCCACGCCTTCTTCCAGTTCTATGTGGCGGATGGCAAGCTCTCCTGCCAGCTCTACCAGCGCAGTTGTGATGTGTTCCTCGGCCTGCCGTTCAACATCGCCAGCTACGCCCTGCTGACCCACATGATGGCCCAGCAGTGCAATCTGGAAGTGGGTGACTTCGTCTGGACTGGCGGTGATGTGCATCTCTACTCCAACCATATGGAGCAGACAGCTCTGCAGCTCTCCCGCGAGCCACGCCCGCTGCCGACCCTGGTGATCAAGCGCAAACCCGACTCCATCTTCGACTACAAGTTCGAGGATTTCGAGATCGAGGGTTATGATCCCCATCCCGGCATCAAGGCGCCCGTCGCCATCTGACAGAAAGGCGCCATGAGGCGCCTTTTTTTATATATAAAAACATTTAAAAATCTCATTATTGGCTAACTTAGTTGTGAATATGACGCAGGTAAAACCTGTTCTAGGTAGGCCAGTTCTATTTTGCTTTCGATTTTTCCGAGGTTTTTGGCTGCAAGAAACGATTTTCCATTGGTTGTTGCAGGCTATAGACTTAAATTCAAGTAATTTTGTGGAAAAATTAACCATGAGTGACGTAATCAAAAAGTTCCTGAAGCTGGAGGCCGCCTCCGGAATTATTCTGATCATGGCTGCCATGCTGGCAATGATTTTAGCCAATACCGCGCTGGCTGGCGGGTATCAGGCGTTTCTCGACACGCCGGTGCAGGTACGCATCGCGGCCCTCGACATCAACAAGCCGCTGCTGCTCTGGATCAACGATGGCTTTATGGCGATCTTCTTCCTGCTGGTTGGCCTGGAAGTGAAGCGTGAAATGCTGGAAGGGGCGCTCTCGACCCGGGTTCAGGCGACCTTCCCGGCTATTGCGGCGGTGGGCGGCATGCTGGCTCCTGCCTTGATCTACGCCTTTTTCAACTATTCGGATGAAGTGGCGCGCGCTGGCTGGGCGATCCCGGCTGCGACCGACATCGCCTTTGCCCTCGGGGTGATGGCGCTGCTCGGCAAGCGGGTGCCGGTGAGCCTCAAGGTATTTCTGTTGGCGCTGGCCATCATGGATGACCTGGGGGTCATCATCATCATCGCACTTTTCTATACCCAGCAGCTGTCGCTGGAGGCGCTGGCCATCGGTATTCTGGCAACCCTCACTCTGCTTTGGATGAATCGCCGTGGTGAGGACAGGATCAGCCTCTACATGCTGGTTGGTCTGGTGCTCTGGGTTGCGGTGCTCAAGTCTGGTGTCCATGCGACCCTGGCGGGTGTAGTGGTGGGCTTTATGGTTCCGCTTAACGGCAAGCGTTACGCCTCGCCGCTCAAGTATCTGGAGCATCAGCTGCACCCCTGGAGTGCCTATCTGATCCTGCCGCTGTTTGCCTTTGCCAACGCAGGGGTATCGTTGGAAGGGATTGGTCTCTCCTCCCTGCTGAGTCCGGTACCCATGGGGATCATGCTGGGGCTGTTTATCGGCAAGCCGCTCGGGGTGTTCACCATCAGCTGGCTGTCGGTCAAGCTGGGCATCGCCCAGTTGCCGCCCGGGGTCAACTTCAAGCAGATTTTTGCGGTCAGCATCCTCTGTGGCATCGGGTTCACCATGTCGATGTTTATCGCGTCTCTCGCCTTCGAGCACGGTGGGCTGGATTACGGCAGCTACTCTCGCCTCGGGATCCTGGTGGGCTCCACCATGGCGGCGGTAGTCGGCTATCTTGCCTTGCGCATGGCCCTTCCCAAGGGTGAAGGGGAACAGAGTACGGAGGGACTATGAAGCTGCATACAGGGTTGTTGATGCTGTTGTTGAGCCCCGCGGCATGGGCCGGCGGGCTGGAGGATTGCAAGCAGGACGCCACTTCGGCGAACTGCTCTGCCTATCTCAACGGGGTGGTAGACAGCGCCCTGCTGCTGGGGGACAAGCAGGCCAAGGCGCGCTTTGGCGAGACCTTCTCCGAGCGGGCGCTGAGCAGCCGGGCTGGCGAGATGGTAAAGCGTTCCAACAAGCGTTATTGCGCTGACCGGATGCCTGACAAGGCACGCCTCAAGGCCAGTCTGATGGAGCAGTTTGGCGCGAACAAGGTTGACTCGGTTAGCGACATGTATGACATTCTGGCGGTTGAACTCAGCTGCTACCGGAGTCCGCGTCAAGCGGGAACCCCATCGGATGTCACACCTTAACTACAACCATCTCTACTATTTCTGGATGACTCAGAAGAAGGGCTCCGTTACCCAGGCAGCGGAAGCCCTTTTTTTGACCCCGCAGACGGTCACCGGCCAGATCAAGCTGCTGGAGCAGCGCCTCGGGGGCAAGCTGCTCAAACGCAAGGGGCGCTCTCTTGAAGCGACCGAGCTGGGCCAGCTGGTGTTTCGCTATGCCGACAAGATGTTCAGCCTCTCCTACGAGATGCTCGATATCGTCAACTACCGCAAGGAGAGCCAGATCCTGTTCGACGTCGGCATCGCCGATGCCCTCTCCAAGCGCCTTGCCAGCCGCGTGCTGCTCTCTGTCATCCCCAATGATGGTTCCATCCATCTGCGCTGTTTCGAATCGACCCACGAACTGCTGCTGGAGCAGCTGAGCGAGCACAAGCTCGATATGATCCTCTCCGACTGTCCGGTGGACTCCAGCCAGCATGCGGGGCTGCTCTCCAAACGGCTGGGCGGCTGTGGCGTCAGCTTCTTCTGCAAGGCGCCGCTGCCTGAAAAGCCCTTTCCTGCCTGTCTGGAAGAGCGCAAGCTGTTGATCCCCGGTCGCCGTACCGCCATGGGGCGTCAGCTGACCCAGTGGTTCGAACAGCAAGGTGTCTCCCCCAGCATTCTTGGCGAGTTTGATGATGCCGCCTTGATGAAGGCGTTTGGCTTCTTCAATCAGGGCATCTTCATGGCGCCGACCATCTATCGGGAGGAGATCCTCGAGGGGGAGGGGGTGATGCTGATCGGGGAAACCCAGGATCTGATGGAGGAGTATTACGTCATCTTCGCCGAGCGGATGATCCAGCATCCGGCGGTGAAGCGGGTCTGCGAGAGCGATTTTACCTTTCTCTTTTCCGGCCAGGAGAACTTCTCCGCCATCCAGCCGGCCACCCTGTCGTTTTAAAACGACCCGTCACCACGTATCATCGGCGATGAGTGGTAGAGGAGAGATGTGATGCAACTTGAAGAGATGGAAGCCAATGCGAGTAAAGCGGTGGCCTTGCTCAAGGCGCTGGCCAACGAACGGCGGCTGTTTATTCTGTGCCAGTTGCTGGAGCGCGAACTGTCAGTGGGGGAGCTCAACGAGCGATTGGGATTGAGTCAGTCGGCCTTGTCACAGCATCTTGCGCTGCTGCGGCGGGATGAGCTGGTAACGACGCGCAAAGAGGCCCAGACGGTCTACTATTCGCTGCGCAGCCATGAAGTGCGTGAAATGATCAGCTTGCTGCATCGGCTTTATTGCAGCGCAGATAAATAAAAAACCGGCACTAAGGCCGGTTTTTTCAGCTTTTATCAGCAGAAGCTGATTAAGCCATAGCTTTGATCTGGGCAGACAGGCGGCTCTTGTGACGAGCAGCTTTGTTCTTGTGGATCAGGCCTTTGGTCGCCATACGATCCATGATCGGCTGAGCAACAGCGAAAGCGGCAGTCGCAGCGGCTTTGTCGCCAGAGGCGATAGCAGCAATGACTTTCTTCAGGTAGGTACGGGTCATGGAACGACGGCTGGCGTTGTGCTGACGGCGTTTTTCTGACTGAAGAGCGCGCTTCTTAGCAGATTTGATGTTAGCCAAGGTAAAACTCCTAAAACTGTCTTAGCGAGTGTATTGAAAAGGCCCGGAAATATGCCCTTCCAACCACATATTGTCAAATGATTTGTGCAAATAAACACCGCCTCCCGGTGGTGTGTCAGTAGGGAGACGGTTAAACTGTCGGCCGATTCTAGCAGCATTCTTTTCATTCTGACAGTTCCAGAGGCCTCGTCTTGAGTAAGAAATTGATCAAATCCGGCATGATAGTGTCCGGAATGACGCTGGCATCCCGCGTAATGGGCTTGGTTCGCGATGTGGTCATCGCAAATCTGCTCGGTGCCGGGGTGGCCGCCGACGTCTTCTTTTTTGCCAATCGCATTCCCAACTTTCTGCGTCGTCTGTTCGCCGAAGGTGCCTTCAACCAGGCCTTTGTTCCCGTGATGACGGAGTACAAGAAAAATGGCGACGAGGGGGAAGTGCGTGAATTGCTGGCAGCGGTGGCGGGCACGCTGGGGGGGATAGTGACTGTGGTCACCCTGCTCGGGGTGCTGGGGTCTGGTGTGCTGACCGCGCTGTTTGGCTGGGGCTGGTTCTGGGACTGGCTGCATGGCGGCCCCGCGGCCGAGAAGTTCGAGCTCGCCAGTCTGATGCTCAAAATCACCTTCCCCTACCTCTGGTTTATCACTTTTACCGCCATGGCGGGGGCCATCCTCAACACCTTCGGCCGTTTTGCGGTCTCGTCGTTTACGCCGGTGTTTCTCAACATCACCATGATTGCGGCGGCCTGGTGGATTGCACCGCTGATGGACAAACCTGAGATCTCGCTGGCGATTGGCGTCTTTTTGGGCGGTTTGGTGCAGTTTTTGTTCCAGTACCCCTTTTTGCGCCAAATCAACATGCTTGTATGGCCCAAGTGGGGATGGAATCACCCTGGGGTGGTGAAGATCCGCACACTGATGATCCCGGCTCTGTTCGGGGTCTCGGTCAGCCAGATCAATCTCCTGGTCAACACTATGCTGGCTTCGTTCCTCGCGACCGGTGCCATCAGTTACCTCTACTACTCTGATCGCCTGCTGGAGTTCCCCCTCGGCCTCTTTGCGGTGGCCATCAGTACCGTGATCCTGCCTGCGCTGGCGAAGAAGCATGTGGATGCCGATCCGGCGGACTTCTCCCGCACCATGGATTGGGGGGTGCGGATGGTGATGCTGCTCGGCCTGCCCGCCATGATAGGCATTGCGGTCATGCGCGAGCCGATTCTGCGGGTGTTGTTTATGCGCGGCGAGTTCGGCCTGCATGAAGTGGCCATGTCGAGCGCCAGCCTGCTGGCCTCCACTACCGGTCTGCTCTCCCTGATGCTGATCAAGGTGCTGGCACCCGGTTACTACGCCCGTCAGGACACCAAGACGCCGGTGCGGATCGGGGTGATGTCGATGATTGCCAACATGGTCTGCAACCTCATCTTCATCTACCCGCTCGGTTACGTGGGGTTGGCGCTCTCGACCGCTTGCTCGGGCACTCTGAATGCGGCTTTGCTGTTCAAGGGGTTGTACCAGCAGAGCGTCTATCGTCCCTCCCGCCATACCGGTGTGTTCTGCCTCAAGCTGCTGGTCGCCAGCGTGCTGATGGGGGGCGTGCTCGCCTATCTGTCGCCAGACTTGGCCCAGTGGGGGGCGTGGAGCATGGGCAAGGCCAGTTTGCAGCTGACCATGCTGCTGTCGCTGGGGGCTGCGGTCTATGCCGTGGTGTTGCTGCTGCTGGGCATTCGGCCGCGTCACCTTAAATCGGGGCAGCAGTAGCCGTGATCCTGCGGCGCCATGGGGATAGTGCCTCATGGCGCCGCAGATGGGCGGGCTTGGGCCCGGATAGTTGAAATCAGGCTATGAGGGCTGACCCTGCCTGCTGCCTGATATATAATCCGCCGATTTCCATGGCAGCAACGCACAAGGCACTGATGGAGCTTATTCGCGGCATTCACAATCTCAAGCCCCGTCACCGGGGATGTGTATTAACCATTGGCAACTTTGATGGGGTTCATCAGGGTCACCATGCGGTATTGGCACGTCTCAAGGAGAAAGCGGCCCAGCTGGGATTGCCCGCCTGCGTCATGCTGTTTGAGCCGCAGCCGCTGGAGCTGTTTGCCGGCACGGCAGCGCCCGCCCGGCTGAGCCGGTTGCGGGAGAAGTATGAAGCGCTGCAGGTGCTGCATATCGACCGCATGCTCTGTGTGCGCTTCAGCCACCGCTTTGCCGAGCAGGCGGCCTCGACCTTCATCGAGCAGTTGCTGGTAGAGAAGCTCGGGGTGCGCTATCTGGTGGTTGGCGATGATTTTCGCTTCGGCAAGGGGCGGGAAGGGGATTTCCACCTGCTGGAGGAGGCGGGTCATCGCTTCGGCTTCGAGGTGATCAGTACCCAGAGCTTCCAGCTCGAACGGCAGCGGGTCAGCAGCACCCTGGTGCGCGAAGCACTCAAGGCGGGCCGGATGGCGGAGGTGGAGCTGATGCTTGGCCGTCCCTATACCATCAGCGGCCGGGTGGCCCACGGCGACAAGTTGGGGCGCACCATAGGTTTTCCCACCGCCAATCTGGCCCTCAAGCGCCAGGTGATCCCGGTCGGTGGCGTGTTTGCGGTGGAAGTGATATGTTCCGGCAAGACCTTCCCCGGTGTAGCCAATGTGGGTGTACGGCCGACCTTGAGCGGTACACAAGCCAGATTGGAAGTACATCTATTTGATTTTTCTGGTGATCTATATGGTCAGCAGGTCAAGGTGCTGCTTCGCCACAAGCTGCGCGAAGAGCAGAAGTTTGCCTCTTTCACTGCCTTGAAAGAGCAGATCGAACGAGATGCCCTGGCGGCCCGAGCCTGGTTCGGGCTGCCACAATTCAATTTACCCAGCACTCTTTTAGAAAAGAAGGGAACCCAGGACTGATGAGCGACTATAAACACACCCTGAATCTTCCGGAAACCGAGTTTCCGATGCGTGGCGATCTGGCCAAGCGCGAACCCAACATGCTGAAACGTTGGTACGATCAGGATCTCTACGGCGCTATTCGCCGCGCCAAAGCGGGCAAGCCTTCTTTCATTCTGCATGATGGCCCCCCCTATGCGAACGGCAACATTCACATCGGTCACTCGGTCAACAAGATCCTCAAAGACATCATCATCAAGTCCAAGGGCCTCTCCGGTTTCGATTCCCCCTATGTGCCGGGTTGGGATTGCCACGGTCTGCCTATCGAACTGAAAGTGGAAGGCATGGTCGGCAAGCCGGGCGAGAAGGTTTCCGCTGCCGAATTCCGCGCCGAGTGCCGCAAATACGCCAAGACCCAGATCGAAGCGCAGAAGACCGACTTCATCCGTCTGGGTGTGCTGGGTGACTGGGAACACCCCTACCTGACCATGGATTTTGGCACCGAAGCCAACATCATCCGCTCCATGGCCAAGATCGTTGAAAACGGCCACTTGCACAAAGGCTCCAAGCCGGTGCACTGGTGTACCGATTGCGGCTCCGCGCTGGCTGAAGCCGAGGTTGAGTACTACGACAAGAACTCCCCCTCCATCGATGTGCGTTTCAAGGCCGTTGATGAGGCGACCGTTGCCGCCAAGTTTGACTGCGCCGAAGGCCACACTGGCAAGGGCCCGATCTCTGCGGTGATCTGGACCACCACTCCGTGGACCCTGCCAGCCAACCGCGCCATCGCCATGCACGCCGATCTGGACTACGCACTGGTGCAGGTTGAAGGTGAGCACCCCGAGCGTCTGATCCTGGCCGCCGAGCTGGTCAAGGACGTCATGGATCGCGCCGGTATCGAGAAGTTCCACAATCTGGGTTACGCCAAGGGCGCCGCGCTCGAGCTGCTGCGCTTCAACCACCCCTTCTACAGCTTCGACGTGCCTGTGGTGCTGGGTGACCACGTTACCCTGGATGCCGGTACCGGCGCCGTACACACCGCCCCTGGTCACGGTCAGGAAGACTTCGTGGTCGGCCAGAAGTACGGTCTGGAAGTGGCCAACCCGGTTGGCAGCAACGGCGTTTACCTGCCGGATACCGAACTGTTTGCCGGCCAGCATGTGTTCAAGGCCAATGCCTCCGTGATCGAAGTGCTGACCGAGCGCGGCGCCTTGCTGCATCACAAGGTGTTCAACCACTCCTATCCGCACTGCTGGCGTCACAAGACCCCGATCATCTTCCGTGCCACCCCGCAGTGGTTCATCAGCATGGAGCAGAAGGGTCTGCGTAAGCGCGCGCTGGAAGAGATCGAGCGCATCGAGAAGGATGGTATTGCCCAGCAAGGCCAGAGCGGCTGGGTACCGGCTTGGGGTAAAAACCGCATTCAGGCGATGGTCGAGAACCGTCCTGACTGGTGTATCTCCCGTCAGCGCACCTGGGGTGTGCCCATCTCCCTGTTCGTCCACAAAGAGACCCAGGAACTGCACCCGGAATCCGTGCGCCTGATGCATGAAGTAGCCAAGCGGGTCGAGCAGTCCGGCATCCAGGCATGGTGGGATCTGGACAAGGCCGAGCTGCTGGGTAGCGACGCCGACATGTATGACAAGGTGCCTGACACCCTCGACGTCTGGTTTGACTCCGGTTCTACCCACGCCTCCGTGGTCGATGCCCGTCCCGAGTTCAACGGCAAGCCGGCCGACATGTATCTGGAAGGTTCTGACCAGCACCGTGGCTGGTTCATGTCCTCCCTGATGATCGGTGTGGCCATGAAAGACAAGGCTCCCTACAACCAGGTGCTGACTCACGGCTTCACTGTGGATGGTCAGGGTCGCAAGATGTCCAAGTCCATCGGCAACGTGGTCAGCCCGCAGGACGTGATGAACAAGCTGGGTGCCGACATCCTGCGTCTGTGGGTAGCGAGCACTGACTACACCGGCGAGATGACTGTCTCCGACGAGATCCTCAAGCGCTCTGCCGATGCTTATCGTCGTATTCGCAATACTGCCCGCTTCCTGCTGGCCAACCTGAACGGCTTCAATCCGGCGACCGACATGGTGGCGCCTGCCGACATGGTAGTGGTGGATCGCTGGGCTGTCGGTCGTGCCAAAGCGGTACAGGCCGAGATCATGGCGGCATTCGACGAGTACAACTTCCACGGCGTAACTCAGAAGCTGATGCAGTTCTGCTCCATCGAGATGGGCTCCTTCTATCTGGATGTCATCAAGGATCGCCAGTACACCGCCAAGGCTGACAGCCTGGCCCGTCGCTCCTGCCAGACCGCCCTCTATCACATCGCCGAGGCCATGGTGCGCTGGATGGCGCCGATCATGAGCTTCACCGCCGATGAAATCTGGGCCCTGCTGCCGGGTGAGCGCGGCGAGTTCGTCTTCACCGAAGAGTGGTACGACGGCCTGTTCGGGCTGGAAGCGGGCGAAGTGCTGAACGACGAGTTCTGGGCCGAGATCCTCACCGTGCGCGGTGAAGTGAACAAGGCGCTGGAACTGGCTCGTGGCGAGAAGCGTATCGGCGGCTCCCTGCAGGCCGAGCTGACCCTGTTCGCCAAGCCGGAGCTTGCTGCACGCCTGAATGCCCTGGCTGATGAGCTGCGCTTCGTGCTGCTCACCTCCAAAGCCAAGGTTGTGGAGGCTGACACTGCGCCGGAAGGCTCTGTGGCGACCGAGCGTGATGACCTGTGGCTGAGCGTGGCCCAGTCTGCCGCCGCCAAGTGCGACCGCTGCTGGCACCATGTGGAAGATGTGGGCACCATCGCGGGTCACGAAGAGATCTGTGGTCGCTGTGTGACCAACGTCGAGGGTGACGGCGAAACGCGTCAATTTGCCTGATGAACATGACTCAACATAAAAGCGGCCTGCGTTGGCTGTGGCTGGCAGTGCTGGCCTTTGTACTGGATCAGGCGAGCAAGCTCGCCGTGGTCAAGTTGCTGCCATTTGGTTACCCGGGGGTGGAGATCACCCCCTTCTTCAATCTGGTTCACGTCTACAACAAGGGCGCCGCATTCAGCTTCCTGGCTGATCAGGGGGGCTGGCAGCGCTGGTTCTTCGCGGTGCTGGCTTTTGCCATCTGTGGATTGCTGATCCACTGGCTGCGCAAGCAGTCGGTGACCCAGCGTTGGAGCGGTATCGCCTATTCACTCATCATCGGCGGCGCCCTTGGCAACGTCTTTGATCGACTGGTGTTGGGCCATGTGGTCGATTTCCTCGACTTCTACTGGCAGCGTGCGCATTGGCCGGCATTCAACCTGGCCGACAGCTTTATCTTTATCGGGGCCGCCATGATCGTGCTGGACGGTTTCCGTGGTGAGAAAAAGGAGCAGGCATGAGCCAGCAGATCACCGCTAACAGCAGCGTGCTGTTCCACTTCTCCATCAAGCTGGAAGATGGCTCGGTTGCCGACAGCACTGCGCTGCACGGCAAACCTGCCCGCCTGCGGATGGGCGATGGCAGCCTGACCCCCACCTTCGAGCAGTGTCTGCTGGGGCTGAGCGAAGGGGAGAGCAAGAGTTTTACTCTGGCGCCGGAAGAGGCCTTTGGCCTCTCCAACCCCGACAACATCTACCATCTCGACCGTGCCAAATTTGGCGCCGATGTGGAGCCAAAAGTCGGCACCATCATCCTGTTCGATCAGCCCAATGGCAGCGAGCTGCCGGGCATCATCCGGGCGGTAGCCGGTATGTCGGTCACGGTCGATTTCAACCACCCGCTGGCCGGTCATACCGTCACCTTCGAGGTGGAGATCCTGGGCGTTGATGATGAGGAGAAGGTGCATTAATGGATATTCTGCTCGCTAACCCTCGCGGTTTTTGCGCCGGTGTCGATCGCGCCATCAGTATTGTCGAGAGCGCGCTGGAGAAGTTTGGTGCCCCCATCTATGTCCGCCACGAAGTGGTGCATAACCGGTATGTGGTGAACAAGTTGAAAGATGCGGGCGCTGTCTTCGTCGAGGAGCTGGACGAGGTGCCGGACGACAGCATCGTCATCTTCTCTGCTCACGGCGTGGCCAAGACAGTGCGCGAGATGGCCAAGTCCCGCGCCCTCAAAGTATTCGATGCCACCTGTCCGCTGGTGACCAAGGTTCATATGGAGGTGCATCGCGCCAGCCGCAAGGGCTCCGAAGCCGTGCTTATCGGTCATGCCGGCCACCCCGAGGTGATCGGCACCATGGGTCAGTACGAGAACCGTGAGGGTGGCATGTATCTGGTGGAGACGCCGGAAGATGTGGCCAAGCTCAAGGTGAAGAATCCGGATGACCTCTGCTTCGTCACCCAGACCACTCTGAGCGTGGATGAGACCTCTGACGTGATCGATGCGTTGCGCAAGCACTTCCCCAAGATCCAGGGGCCGCGCAAGGACGATATCTGCTACGCCACCCAGAACCGTCAGGATGCGGTGCGGGAGATGGCAGGGCTGGTGGACGCCATGTTGGTGGTGGGGTCTCGCAACTCCTCCAACTCCAACCGTCTGCGGGAGCTGGCCGAGAAGGTGGGCGCCAGAGCCTATCTTATCGACGATGCGTCGATGATCGAGGCGAGCTGGCTGGAAGGCGTGAAAGCGATCGGCGTCACTGCAGGTGCATCAGCCCCCGAGGTGCTGGTGCAAAACGTGATTGCCCGCCTGCGGGAGCTGGGTGGTAAGGTGGTCGCCGAGCATCCTGGCCGTGAAGAGAACGTAGTCTTTGAGGTTCCTCCCGAACTTAGAATAATTTGAGTGCAGCCAGGAAGGCTTAAGAATAAAGTGTGTTGATAATGACGCCGGGTTTGTTCAAGAGACAGGCTCGGCGTTAAACTTATGAAGCAGTCTGTCACCAAGGATGGGATATGATTGGATACTTTCGTGGCTTTTCTCTTATTGAGTTGATGATTGTCATCGTCATCGTGGCGATTCTTGGCACCATCGCTTATCCCGCCTATCAGCAATATGTGCTGACCAGTCATCGTGTCGAAGCCAAGAGCATGCTGCTCAATGCGGCCAATCGGCAAGAAACCTATTTTATGGATTTCAATCAGTATGCATCCTCTGCTGCTGCTCTTGGTATCAGTAGTGCATCTGAGAATGGTCTGTATCAATTATCCATTGCCGTATCAGGCAACACCTACACCTTGTCAGCCAGTGCTGGCGCGACGACAGCCCAAGCCAAAGATACCGATTGCACAGTGTTTTCCATTAATCAGTTGGGCGTCAAAAGTGCTTCTGGTGCAGCTAGCAATAGCTGTTGGGAATAGCCATGGCCATTCGTGTTTCATCACATGAGAGGGGATTCAGCCTGCTGGAGGTGATGATCACCGCTGTCATCCTGTCGCTGGGGCTGCTTGGTCTGGTTGCTTTGCAAACCCATTCCAAATTTGCCAGTTATGAAGCTCGTCAGCGTACTATCGCCAGCTGGTTGGCTAACGATATGGTTGAACGAGTACGGATAAATCGCGATAGCTGGACTGCATCCGGTGCAGTGACCGTCAATCTTGCCGCCAACTTGCCACGCCCGACATGCGCCGCTGCTGATGGCACAATCAGCGCGTGCAGTGCTGCAGATTTACGTAATGCCGACCTTCACTACTGGCAACAAGCCCTGCTTGGGGCAAGTGTTTCGGGTGCTGCATCCTCCTTGAATTCACCGATAGGCTGCGTGGTTCGGCGGGCTAATAATGTATTGGCTGTCGGAATATTCTGGGCTGGCAAGCAAGAGATATCTGATGGGGCTGCTGCTGCCGCTGCAGCAACGCTGATCAATGAGTGTCAACTCTCGACAGCAAATAATCTTTCGAGGCGCCAGTTTATTCTGACGACGACTTTATGAATTCTCGCGGTTTCACGCTGGTTGAGTGGCTGGTCGCCATGTTACTCGGCTTATTTCTATTGGCCGGGGTATTCACAGTTTTTGTCATGTCTCGCTCAAGTTCTGAAGATGCCTTTGATCAAAGTGAATTACAGGAAAATGGCAGACTGGCCATTCGATTAATTAGCCAGGATATCAAATGGGCTGGTTTTTTTGGGGCTTATACTGGTCAATCAACACAGGTTGGCTCCTCACTTTCGCTCAGCACTGGCAGTACCATTTTATCAACCAGCGATTGCCTGGATGAGCGCTCTGTAGGTAGTTTACCATCACCTCTTGGACCAATTCGTGGACTCTGGGTTTCACGGGTCTCCGCAAGTAAGGGATTGAGTGGTTTTACTTGTATTGATGCCAACGATCGAGTGGCAAACTCCGATGTAATCAGTATCAAGCGACTGGTAGGGCGTCCTATACCAGCATCAGAGGGATTGGATACAAACCGCTTTTATATGGCAACCAATAGTCAGGAGGCGAGAGTTATCAAGGGAAGCGAAACCAGACCACTCTTTGGTGCCAATAATGAGAGCCAGGTCTGGGAATACCAGCACTACATTTATTACCTATCACAAGAAGATGGTATTCCTGTTTTACGCAAGCGCTATTTGACCGTCAATGGTGGCTCTGCTCTGATTGGTGGCGCTATGGCTGAGGGCGTTGAACATATGGTGCTGATGTATGGTGTTGACGATTCCTTGATCCCTGATGGACGCATAGACAGATATATGTCAACGGACCAAATGACAACACAGCGCTGGAATGAGGGGCGAGTATTGGGGGCTCGGCTTTTCTTACTGATTAGAGCCGCTCGGGAATCAAGTCGCTATAAGAATAACAATAGCTACCAACTCGGTAATATTACGGTTAATGGTGGTGGTGATGGTTATCGCCGTCTGCTCTTGGAAAGCAGTATTGCATTACGCAATCAACAAATAACCACCCGAGGTGGAACATGAGATTGGTTAAAAAAAACCAGGGTGTAGCATTGATTGTTGCACTGGTTATTCTGGTTCCCTTGACTCTGATTGCGGTAGTCGTCATGCAATCCAGTGGTATGAGTCTGAAGATGGCGGGTTCTAGTGCCAGTTTGCAACGAGCGGAGCACGAAGTGGAAGGTACTCTGGAGTCTGCATTGAGCGATACTTCTCTCTCAACACAAATTGCAACGCAGGCAATTGGTACTTCGGCGGCAATAGGCACTACCACTCCTGCTACTACTTTGACAGTCAATACAGAAAGTGTATGCAAACGAAAATTTGAAGCCAGTAGCCAGAATGTAACGCCAGCTTGTCGTTATGCTGAAGCCACCACATCCAGTGCTTATGGCAAGGTGAATAGCCAAATGACCTTTACTGCCGGGGTAGAACAACCCTTGCTCAGTGCCAATTAGGGAGCCCGTAATGAACATAAGGAACTGTTTGTTTACAAGCTTGCTGGTATTGTGTTGCGGAGTATCAGGGGGATCTTTGGCGGTAGGTACTGGTTATTCCGACGATACCGAGTTGTTTATTTATGACTTTGCCAAGGCGGGGGACTTTCGCCCTAAGGTGCTCTTTATTTTCGATAACTCGGGGAGTATGAAAAATACAACCGAAGTTGCTAAAGAGCCTTATGACTCATCGATAAGTTATCCATCGTTGGCTAATGATCCAGATGTTAATAATAGCAATCGCTTCATCTATTTCTCCACTGATGGAAAAGTTCCCACTATCAACAGTACCAAACGTTTTAGTGAAAATTTAAATGCATGTGCGACATCTAAAGGTCCTCTAAATAATGTGGGCCGATTTCAGTCACGAGTTTGGGGATATGAAATATATGATAGAAATAGAAAGGGGCGTTGGCGTTCTCTAAATGATTTTGATATTTACAGTATAATAATTGCAGATTGCCAGCAAGATATTGATGAGCAAAACGCAAACAATCAATATTCAGGCCCATATTCAACATATATTGTTGATGGTTATCCCGTTGACAAGCCAAATCGCACAACGGGAAGCTGGTTTTACACATCAAATGTAGCCAATGCTCTTGATAGTGGTAGTTCTACCCAGATCTCATTATTTACGGCAAATTATGTCCGTTGGTATTACGGTAGTACAGGTGTGTCAACACAAACTCGATTAAAAGTTGCTCAGGATGCAGTCAAAGAACTGGTTTTGGCTACGCCAGCTGTCGATTTTGGTCTGGCTGTTTTTAACTACAATGATGGCAATGAACCAGGTAGTAGAAATGGCGGAAGAATAATCCGCAATATTGTAGGTAACGATGCCATCCTCACCTCTGGTAAAAGCGGTGCGCAGGATTTGATTGACAAGGTAAATAGTTTGAGCTCTGACACTTGGACTCCCTTGTGTGAAACACTATATGAATCATATAGATACTTTGGCGGTTTGGGGGTGTACTTTGGTGACGATGATGTAAATCGTACTCCCAAGCGGGATAGCAATGCTGAAGTAACATCGGGTATATATAAAACCCCCTATGATAAATGCTCCAATAATGGTTATATCATCTATATGACAGATGGTGAACCAACCAATGATAAAGCAGCAGATTCCCTTGTCGCCAACCTGATCAGCACGTTATCTACAGAGGATAAGGTTGCTTATGGCGGCTTGGTTAGTTATGGGTCTTCTGGTGAAAAAAGCTATCTTGCTGCACTTGCCGGATATATGAAAAACAATGATGTAAACACCTCGGCTATTGGCAAACAAACAGTCACAACATTCACCGTGGGTTTTGGAGATGAAGCAATTAAGGGGGCCGGTGCATTATTGGCAGAGACCGCTCGTCGTGGTGGGGGTAAATACTATCCGGCAACCGATGCAACCCAACTTAACGAAGCATTAAAATCATCATTATTAGCTATCTTGAAAATGAATACCTCGCTGGTCTCTCCCGCCATTGCCACTAATAACTTTGACCGTACTCGCAGTCTGAATAATATTTATTATGCAATGTTTGAGCCTGGTTCTGGTCCACGATGGAAGGGAAATCTTAAAAAGCTGGTTCTGAATCCAGATAAGGGTTATGTAGTCGATCAGAGTGGCTTACCTGCGATATCCAGTGATGGAACAATTCTTGAATCAGCAAAAACCTATTGGTCATCCACCAGTGATGGTAACAAGGTTGCCGAGGGTGGGGTACAAGAGATGCTGGCGGCTAAAACCAATCGCAATCTTTATATTATTCCCCCTTCCACTAATACATTAGCTCCCTTTAGCAAGTCTATTCTTGAGGGCATGGCAGGCGGGGCGACGCAGCTACGCACTGTCATGAAGCTTGATAGTGCGGATAGCATGGATGACCTGCTTAATTGGACCAAGGGGATTGATGCGTTTGATGAGAATCAGGATAGTGATAGAACAGATAATCGGGAGCATATTCTTGGTGACCCTTTGCATTCACGGCCATTAGTGATCAACTACGGTTGTACAAGGTCGACAGGACAGACTACATGTACACCTGACTTGCGCATCGTGATGGGAAGTAATGCCGGCTTCTTGCATATGTTTAAAGACAGCGGCACCACGGTTGATGAAAGCTGGGCCGTTATGCCCTATCAATTTATCGCGAATCAGAAAGCGCTGCGAGAGAACCTGGACTCATCAGTGCATCTCTATGGTGTGGATGCATCGCCGACAGTGCTGGTCAATGAGCAAGTAAAAGATGGTCATATCAAGTCGTCACAAGGTGACAAGGTGTGGTTATTCACTGGGCTGCGGGGTGGTGGCAAGGCCTATTATGCGTTGAATATATCCAATCCGGACTCCCCTTCGCTGATGTGGCGGTTGGATAAAAACAGCGCCGGTTTCAGCAAACTAGGCGAGACCTGGTCGATCCCCGAGGTTGCGTTTATTCCCGGTTATTACACAGAAACCAATGGTAAAAAAACTTATAAGCCAGTCCTGATATTCTCTGGAGGTTATGATCAGGCCAAGAGCTATTTGGGCCAGGGGGCTGAAGACAGTGAAGGGTTGGGTATTTATATCGTGGATGCTGAGGCCGGCACGCTGTTGTTCAGCTTTACCCCGGATGCGGCTAGTGCAACCAACAAACAGGTTGCAGGCATGGTTTATAGTATGCCTGGCGCTGTTTCTGTGCTGGACAGCGATGGAGATGGTGTATCTGATCGGGTTTATGCGGGTGATACCGGCGGTCAGATCTGGCGCATCGACATGAAGGGGACAGAAAAATCCAAATGGACTGCCATCAAGTTTGCCAGTTTGGGAAATGCACATTTAAGTGGAACTGCCAAGAAGCTGGAAGATGATCGCCGTTTCTTTACCCAGCCCGTATTGGTGCGCACCATTAATAAAGGTTGGAAGTATGATGGTACAAATTATCTTTACAGTGAGCGTCCGTTTGATGCCGTATTGATAGGCAGTGGTGATAGAAACCGCCCCTCCTCGGAGGCGACAACCCAAAATGTGTATGTGATGCTACGTGACTACAATGTTAATCCAACCTTGTTTGGGGCAACGTCTGAACCAGCTGTGCCATCAAGTATCACACTGAACGATCTCTACGATGTGACCAGCGATCCCTTTACGGGTTTGAATGAAGAGCAGATTGTAAACACCACCAAGGCGTTGACCAGCAAGTTGGGATGGAAATTCTGGCTCAATGAAAGCGGTGAAAAATCAATGGGGGCTGGTTTGGTGTTGCAAGGCAAGCTCTATTTCACCTCCTTCTTACCTCAGGTACAGGACTTCCAACAATGTACGATTCAATCGATCGGTGCTATGCGCCAATATATGATTGATATGCACTATGGCACTTCGTTCAAATATGTACTGGATAGCAACAATCAGGAAGTTATTCAGCGTTACGTAGAGGTGCAAAATAAGGTTGCTGATGATCTGGTTATTCATGGTGGGGATGATGGCCGGATCAGGATTATAGGTGGTGCTCCGGGCAAGGAGGTCATCCTCAAAGATGATGGGAAGGGAGAGCCTGAGCGCTGTACCGGTGAAGGAGAATGCTCACAAGGTGCGGAAGAGGCTAAAATGGATATGTCTCCCAAGAAAATTTATCTCTATGAAGGAGAACAGGGATGAAACGCATGCTGCTCTGGTGTTTGGGCTTACCCTTGTTGGTTCAGGCTCAAACGGAAGACATTAAATGTTATGTCACTCTGGAAGGTGGCATGCAGATGGTGTTGCAGCAACCGGTTGTTGATACGAGCAAGGCAAATCTTGTCAGGGTGTTTAAACAGAAAGGTTATGAGATTGATGGGGTGGTGCATCTTGTGACAGAGGTAATCGAGTGCGTTCCTTTGGCGGCCACCTTTTCGCTGGCTGATGCAAAAAAACAAGATGAAATCCAACCCAGATAACGTTGGTTATTGAGTAGGGTAAAGGGGCTAGGAACAACTCAGCCCCTTTTTTTCGCTTCTGCTTCTGCCGGATGGGGAAACGATGATATCGACTCGAGGTGCCTGGTCGATACAAAACCGGAGTGTCATGTTGGTGCCAATCGCAGTGCCATCTGGACTGAATCGCACAAATTGTCGATTAGCCGTCACGGTATGTTTTTCAAGAAAGGGTTCTGTTGCTGATAACAAGATATCGCCACTTGCAATATCGAATTGGCGATCCTGATTGGTGTCGATAAAGACAAGCATGCGCTGGGCGCCGGTTTGATTTGCGAGTACACAGCCTTCTTTTGTGGAGTTTCTGACAGGCATGGCAAGACATGCTGTGACGGGTTGCTGCTGTGTGATGGCTTGCCGTTGGCCGAAGATCAGGTGGTCCTGCAGGTTTCTTGTGTAGATGTCGCTGTCGGTAGATGTCAGCAGATTTGCCAATGACGGCAGTCCCAAGGTCAGCAGGATGGTTGTCAGGCTTGCAGATATTAAAAACTCAAGCAGGGTAAATCCATTTCGTGCCATAGCGTATGAGTCCTTGTTCAAAGGAGACTCTAAGCATAGCTATTGGATTGAAATGGATCCTTTTGTGCTCGTGTGTGTTTCGCGGTAGTTAACGCAGGTCATGGACATACAGCACTACTTGCCTGGCTATGGGCACGCCCGGCAGGCATAACTGCAATCTCAATGCCCTTTTCACCGCTTACACAGAGTGAAAAGATGACCTCGCTATCAGACGTAATGGTGCCATCAGGGGTGAAGCGAAGCGCCTGTGCATCTGCAGAAATGGCCAGTTCTGCAGGAAACTCGGGACTTGCCGTCAGAGTTGTTTCGCTGCCATTGAGCTTCTGATCGCTATTAGTATCGATAAAAGCGATCTGCCGGGTCGCTCCATTTTGATTGGCAGTAACGCACTCTTCTACAGAATTATTGATAGTGGTCAGGCAGAGAGTAACCGTTTGCTGGTTAGAGATAGCCTGTTGTCTGGCATAGTTTAAGTGGTTGAGAAGGCTTTTTTCCTGGGTTGCCAGATTATTGCTGCCAAGCAGGTTAGAGAGGGAAGGGATACCAATCCCCAACAGAATAACGCCCAGTGCAATGGCTATCATCAACTCCATCAGAGTAAATCCGGCGTTTTTCATATCTGCGAAGGCCTGTCGTTCCGTGACTATCTACAGCTTATCCTTCCCGCTGGTTGCTGTCACACGGTTACGCCTGTCTTGAACTGGCAGATTGCCCCCCTTTTCTTTATCATTCCCCATCATTTTCGAATTCAAGATGCATCGCCATGGCAAAAGCCCTCTCTCTGATGCTTGCCCAGTTGAATCTGACGGTAGGCGCCATCGAAGATAACACTGACAAAGTGCTCGCTGCGGCGGCTCAGGCCGAACAGCAAGGTGCCGATCTGCTCGTCTGCTCCGAGCTGGCCCTGACCGGTTATCCACCGGAAGATCTGCTGCTGCGCGCCGATCTGATGATGCGGGTCGAAGCTGCGTTGGCTCGTGTTGCTGCATGGCAGGGCAACTGTGCCATTTTGGTGGGGCATCCCTGGCGTGAAGGGGAGGTGCTCTACAATGCGGCTTCCCTCTATGAGCGGGGCCAACTGATTGCCCGTTACTTCAAGCAGGATTTGCCCAACTACGGCGTGTTTGATGAGAAGCGCTACTTCGCCGCGGCAACCGAGACCTGCGTGGTGCCGTTCCGTGGTCACCAGCTGGGGCTGCTCATCTGTGAAGATCTGTGGCAGCCGGGTCCGGCGCTGGCCGCCAAGGCGGCGGGGGCCGAGCTGCTGCTCACCATCAATGCGTCGCCCTACGATCAGGAGAAACCCTGGATCCGCCGCGAGCTGATGGCGGAGCGCTGCGATCAGACCGGTCTGCCGCTGGTCTACCTCAATCAGGTGTGCGGTCAGGATGAGCTGATTTTCGACGGCTGCTCCAAGGTGTTCAGCAGCCAGGGTGAGTTGACTCACAAGCTGGCCCCGTTTGCCGAAGAGCTGGCGCTGGTACGCTTTGCCGATGGCCAGCCAGTGAAGGAGCGGGAGCCCGCTGCGCCGCTGGAGCCGTTGGCCGAGACTTATCAGGCGCTGGTGCTGGCAGTGCGCGACTACGTTACCAAGAACGGCTTCCACGGTGCTGTGCTGGGTCTATCCGGTGGTATCGACTCTGCGCTGACGCTGGCCATTGCGGCCGATGCCATCGGTGCCGACAAGGTGCAGGCGGTGATGATGCCGTTTCGCTACACAGCACAGATGAGTGTGGAAGATGCCAAGGAGCAGGCCGAGCGGATGGGGGTTGAGTTCAACATCATCTCCATCGAGCCGATGTTCGAAGGCTTTATGGCCCAGCTGGCGCCCTTGTTTGAAGGAACCGCCCGCGACACTACCGAAGAGAACCTGCAGGCTCGCTGCCGTGGTGTGCTGCTGATGGCGCTCTCCAACAAGCGTCGTCGCATCGTGCTGACCACCGGCAACAAGAGTGAGATGGCGGTGGGTTATGCCACCCTGTACGGTGACATGGCGGGCGGTTTCGACGTGCTGAAAGATGTGCCCAAGACGCTGGTCTTCAAGCTGTGCGAATATCGCAACTCGGTTGACTATGTGATCCCGCAGCGGGTTATCGACCGTCCTCCTTCAGCAGAGCTGGCGCCGGATCAGGTGGATCAGGACAGCCTGCCCCCGTATGACATCCTTGATGCCATCCTCAAGCGTTACGTGGAAGAGGATGCCTCGGTCGCCGACATGGTGGCAGAAGGGTTCGAGGAAGCGGTGGTGCGCAAGGTGATCCGCTTGGTGGATCTCAACGAATACAAGCGCCGTCAGGCGGCGGTCGGGCCCCGCATTACGGCTCGCAACTTTGGTAAGGATCGCCGTTACCCCATTACATCCGGGTTCGGCAAACAGAACTGGTAAGGAGTCACCATGAAGAAGATTGAAGCCATCATCAAACCGTTCAAGCTGGACGATGTGCGCGAGGCCCTGGCCGAGATCGGCATCAACGGCATGACCGTATCCGAAGTCAAAGGCTTCGGCCGCCAGAAGGGCCATACCGAGCTCTATCGCGGCGCCGAATATATGGTCGACTTCCTGCCGAAAGTGAAGGTGGAGCTGGTGGTGCAGGACGAGGATCTCGATGCCTGCCTGGAAGCGATCCAGAACACTGCCCGCACCGGCAAGATTGGTGATGGCAAAATCTTCGTCTGCGAGGTGGAGCGTGTCATTCGTATCCGTACCGGCGAAGAGAACGAAGACGCGATCTGACCTTGGCTATCTCTTTACCTGACCAGAGGCGTGAAGTGTGGCCTCATTTGATGGGGTGGATGCGCTTCGTGGTGGTCGCCAGCCTGTTGGCGGGCCTGACTGCTTGCAGTACCCGCCCGCCGGCCCAGCCGGAGAATCTGTGCCAGATCTTTCGCGAGAAGCCTGACTGGCACAAGGCCGCGCTCAAGATGAACGAGAAGTGGGGGACGCCGATCCATGTGGTGATGGCCATGATGTATCAGGAGTCCTCTTACGTACATGATGCCCAGCCGCCGATGCAGTATTTCCTTTTCATCCCGACCGGGCGGGCTAGTTCGGCTTATGGTTATGCTCAGGTCAAAGATGAAACCTGGGCGGATTACCAGCGGGAAACCGGCAACAGCTGGAGTGACCGCGATGATTTTGCCGACGCCATCGATTTTATGGGTTGGTACACTAACAAAGCCCAGCGGCTCAATGGCACCTCCAAGTGGGATGCCTATGGCCAGTACCTCAACTATCACGAAGGGTGGGGTGGCTACCGGCGTGGCAGCTATCGCAGCAAGGGGTGGTTGATGAAGACCTCGCGCAAGGTGGAAGCTCGCGCCCAGCGCTACGGCGCCCAGTACCGTCAATGCAAGGATCAGCTCTCCCGTGGGGGCTGGTTCTGGTAACCAAATCAGGAGTCAGAAATGCCGTTATTGGACAGTTTTACCGTTGACCACACCCGTATGGAAGCACCAGCGGTGCGTGTGGCCAAGACCATGCAGACCCCGAACAAGGACACCATTACCGTGTTCGACCTGCGTTTCTGCGTACCGAATCAGGAGATCCTCTCCGAGCGTGGTATCCATACGCTGGAGCACCTGTTCGCCGGTTTTATGCGTGATCACCTGAACGGCAATGGCGTGGAGATCATCGATATCTCCCCCATGGGTTGCCGTACCGGTTTCTACATGAGCCTGATCGGCGCACCGGACGAAGCCCGTGTTGGCGCAGCCTGGCAGGCGGCCATGAGCGACGTGCTGACCGTGCAGGATCAGGCCAAGATCCCCGAGCTGAACGAGTATCAGTGCGGCACCTACAGCATGCACTCGCTGGAAGAGGCGCACGCCATCGCCCGTCATGTGCTGGAGCGCGGTATCGGCGTCAACCACAACGACGAGCTTGCCCTGCCGGAAGAGAAGCTGAAGAGTCTGTGAGGCTGATGAGCTGTCGCTCATCGGGTAACCTCTTCAGGGAATAAAAAAGAGCCGGTCAGCCATGCTGACCGGCTCTTTTTTATTCCACCCGATCGCGGTTATGGGGATGACTTGCTCCCCTTGCCGACTCTGATTAGGATGGTTTTTGACCTGAACCTGTTGGCGGAGGTGTGACGATGAAAGGGGTATTGCTGCGTTGGCTAGCCCGTTACGATGCATGGTGCGAGGAGTGGGGGCTCACTCAGGAGAACCGGCGCTGCTGCACGCCGGTTCGTTATGATAATGATTCAAGCAAAGAGCGAGCTTGCACAGAAGAGGCTGAGCTCAATCAAAATTGCGGGTCACGGCACCGGTAATGCTGTTGTACTCGAAGCCGAGGCCGTTGGGGTGAGCCGGGAAGCGGCCGATGGAATCGCGAAGAATATAGGTGCAATTCCTATGGGTTTGACCATGCTCATCGGTTTTGTAATTGATGCTGACTGTAGATATGTAGTCTGCTTTGTCGATCAGAGCTTGGTTTTCATTGCTGGCTACAACTGTGTATTCAGTTTCGAGTAACTCCTTGAAGACAAGCTTGCAGTCATCATTTCCAGAAATAGAAATGTAGTCTGATGGCAGCTTGCTCAAATCATACATCTCGTTTATGCCTTTTCCGCTGCCCTCTTCAGAGCCCACCGGCCAGCCATAGAGATTGATGTCCATATTCTTGGCACCAAAACTTCCCAGATTATATAGAGCGAGAGCTTGTCCTTGTGTGGCTACTGCCCAGCCAGCATGAGCCAGCTGAACAGCACTGGCAAAGCTGCCTGCGGTCGCCGAGACCGTGCTTTTCAGGGCATCATCCTTGATATTGATAAAGCGGGGCAGGGCGGTGACGGCCAGGATCCCCAGCACTATGATCACCAGCACCAGTTCAATCAGGGTAAAGCCGTTGTTTCTGTTGTTCATCATGTTCAATGACCCATTAAATACCGCAAACAGGTGTGAGTGATATGCAGCTGATAGATACCCATTGCCATCTCGACTTTCCGGTGTTCGACCAGGACAGGGAGGCGCTGCTGGCCCGTTGTCGGGCATTAGGGGTGACGGAGTATATCATTCCTGCCATCGCAGAGGATAACTGGACTCGTGTGATGGCACTGGCAGAGCAACATGACGGCCTCTTTTATGGTCTGGGCATTCATCCCTGGTATGCCGGTGAACAGCGGGAGGGGGTGATGGAGCGGCTGCGAACGCTGGTGATGAGCCAACCTGCCGGCATGGTAGCCATAGGCGAGTGCGGGCTGGACCTCCGTTCTCACGTGCCGCAGGAGGGACAATTTACGTTGTTTGAGGCTCAGATCCGGCTGGCCGCTGATGCCGGGCTCCCCCTGATGATCCACTCGGTGCGCGCCAATGACACTGTGGCCAAGCTGTTGCGCCGCTTCAAGCCGCCTCGTGGCGGGGTGATCCACGCTTTCAGCGGTTCGTTGCAGCAGGCGGAGGCCTTCTGGCAACTGGGCTTTCGACTCGGGGTGGGCGGGGTAATCAGTTTTGAACGGGCGAACAAGACGCGAGAGGTATTACGGGCCATGCCGCTCGAGGCCCTGGTGCTGGAAACCGATTCGCCCGATATGCCGTTGCAAGGCGCACAAGGATCCCGAAATACCCCGGAAGCGCTGCCGAAAATAGCAGAAATATTGATGACTTTGCGGGAGGAATCATCGGCAGATGTTGCCAAGGTGTTATTTGAAACTGCCCGGCATATTTTCCATCACGACCAATAGCCATGAAACAAATTCGCAACACCTGATTTAGTTGTCAGGAAAAAAAATGAGCGTAAAAATCGTTTGCTGTCTAATTTTGTGACACTTGGACATTTTGATAACGATAAAATGTGACCAGCATTCTATTTTATCGGACTTTAATTAGTATAATGCGCTCCCCTTGATTAGTTGGGTTTAATAACAACTCGCTAACAAGCCAGGTGCTACTAGAGGAAGATAATAATGAATTTGTTCATGGGTCTGGTAGGGATGGCGACGCTCGTCCTTATCGCGGTGCTGTTCTCCAGCAATCGCAAGGCAATCAACGTCCGTACCGTTGTCGGTGCGTTCGCAATTCAAGCCGGTCTGGGGGCGTTTGTTCTCTATGTTCCGGTTGGTCGCGATATCCTGGTCGGCGTGTCCGACGCGGTATCCAGCGTGATCAGCTACGGCCAGAACGGGATCGACTTCCTGTTTGGCGGTCTGGTCAGCAACAAGATGTTTGAAGTGTTCGGTGGCGGCGGCTTTGTCTTTGCCTTCCGTGTTCTGCCGGTCATCATCTTCTTCTCTTCCCTGATTGCAGTGCTCTACTACCTGGGCATCATGCAGATGGTCATCAAGTTGTTGGGCGGCGGTCTGCAGAAAGTACTGGGTACTTCCCGCACCGAATCCCTCTCTGCAACCGCTAACATCTTCGTCGGTCAGACCGAAGCGCCGCTGGTAGTTCGTCCCTACATCGCCAAGATGACTGACTCCGAGCTGTTCGCCGTCATGTGTGGTGGTCTGGCTTCCGTTGCCGGTTCCGTACTGGCCGGTTACGCCTCCATGGGCGTGAAGATGGAGTACCTGATTGCTGCCTCCTTCATGGCTGCACCGGGTGGTCTGCTGTTCGCCAAGCTGCTGGTTCCCGAGACCGAGACCCCGAACTACGACGAAAGCTCTGCCGATGCCGAGCTGGATGACAAGCCTGCCAACGTCATTGACGCTGCTGCTGCTGGCGCCTCTGCCGGTATGCAACTGGCCCTGAACGTCGGCGCCATGCTGCTGGCCTTCATCGGTCTGATCGCCATGATCAACGGTATCTTCTCCGGTGTGGGTGGCTGGTTCGGTTATCCGCAACTCTCTCTGGAACTGCTGCTGGGCTGGATCTTCTCCCCGCTGGCCTTCCTGATCGGTGTGCCCTGGAATGAAGCAGTGGTTGCCGGTTCCTTCATCGGTCAGAAGCTGGTAGTGAACGAGTTCGTGGCTTACCTGAACTTCGCTCCGTACCTGAAAGACGAAGTGCTGATCAACGGTGTGGCCATGTCCGATCACACCAAGGCGATCATCTCCTTCGCGCTGTGTGGTTTTGCCAACCTCTCCTCTGTTGCCATCCTGCTGGGTGGTCTGGGGTCCATGGCGCCGAACCGCCGCGGCACCATTGCACGCTTTGGTCTGAAAGCCGTACTGGCTGGCTCTCTGTCCAACCTGATGTCTGCCACTATCGCAGGCTTCTTCCTGGCACTGTCCGGCATGTAATCGCCGCCTGACTGACAGGGTATAAACACGAACGCCACGGCATCTGCCGTGGCGTTCGTGTATGGAGCGGTGACAACCGTTTTCCTATCTAAACTAATAATAAAATGAGTCAAATCGGAGGTTATATGAATGAAGTGCTACTGGCGATGGTGGCCGGCTTTATAGTTGGTTTGTTGTTTTCTTTCCTCAAATTGCCGATCCCGGCGCCTCCCGTTTTATCCGGGGTAATGGGGATCGTCGGGGTCTATCTGGGGGGATTGGCCTACTCATGGATCCTGACCCGTTTCTTTTCGTAAGGCTTTTTTAGACCTGGATTTGTCAGATGTGAGGTACCTCTGAAATTGGCAAATCCGGCTTGCAAACAGGGGGTATCTCGGCTGAAATAGGCGTTGCCAGCAGGGTGCTGGCAATGACTAATACTCGATGAAATCGGGTGTTGGCGGTCAAATGGAATTGATTGGGAAGTCGGGTCAGATGTTGTCGGCCTTTCTCAAGTCTTCATGGAACCAAGTCCGCACTTTTGTAAGAAAGTGACAGGGCTCTTGCCTTATTTACAGTCGCAGTGCCTGCAGGGTGTTTTGAATAGCATTCCGATAGTGCCGGTGCCTTCGCACTGTAATTCCATTCCCGTATAGCTAGGGATTACTGCCTGTGCATCCATCGCTGGATGGTATGGTGGTGCTCGGTTATCTGGATTAAATCGAGACTTTGGAGAACAGAATGACTGATCTGAAAGTGGCCGCTCAGCGCGCCCTGAACCTGATGGACCTGACCACCCTGAACGATGACGACACCGATCAGAAGGTGATCGACCTGTGCCACAAGGCCAAGTCACCGGCTGGCCTGACTGCCGCCGTCTGCATCTATCCCCGTTTTATCCCTATCGCTCGCAAAACCCTGCGTGAGATCGGCGCTGCCGATGTGCGCATTGCGACCGTGACCAACTTCCCCCACGGCAACGACGACATCGAGATCGCCGTGGCCGAGACCCGTGCCGCTGTTGCCTACGGTGCTGACGAAGTGGACGTGGTGTTCCCGTATCGCGCCTTCATGGCAGGTAATGAAAAGATTGGTTTTGATCTGGTCAAAGCCTGTAAAGAGGCCTGCGGTCCCAACGTGCTGCTGAAAGTGATCATCGAAACCGGCGAGCTGAAAGAAGAGGCGCTGATCCGTCGCGCTTCCGAGATCTGTATCGATGCCGGTGCCGACTTCATCAAGACCTCCACCGGCAAGGTGCCGGTCAATGCGACTCCCGAAGCGGCCCGCATCATGATGGAAGTGATCAAGGCCAAGAATCCGAAAGTCGGCTTCAAGCCAGCGGGTGGCGTGAAAGATGCCGCCGTTGCCGGTCAGTACCTGGCCATGGCCGAAGAGATCCTCGGCAACGACTGGGTATCCGCCCGTACCTTCCGCTTTGGTGCATCCAGCCTGCTGGCCAGTCTGCTGGCCAGTCTGGGGCATGGCGACAAGCCGGCCAACACCAGCGGTTACTAATAGGTTGATGAGAGGGCGGACTGCTGTCCGCCCTGTTAGCCCCCACCATGCGGTGTGCGGGCAAGGATTCAGGCTTGTGTAACGCCAGCAATGGCGGAGGGAATGAAAGATGTTTTTGCCTCAAGAAATTATTCGCAAGAAGCGCAACGGTGAAGCGCTCAGTACCCAAGAAATTCAATTCTTCGTTCAGGGCATTACCAACAACACCATCGGCGAAGGGCAGATCGCCGCGCTGGCGATGGCGGTCTACTTCAAAGACATGACCATGGATGAGCGGGTTGCCCTGACCTGCGCCATGCGCGACTCCGGCATGGTATTGACCTGGGATCACCTCAATCTGGGTGGCCCGATTGTTGACAAACACTCCACCGGCGGTGTGGGTGATGTTGTCTCCCTGATGCTTGGCCCGATGGTCGCTGCCTGCGGCGGTTTCGTGCCGATGATCTCCGGCCGTGGTCTGGGCCATACCGGCGGCACCCTCGACAAGCTGGATGCCATTCCCGGCTACCAGACCTCGGTCGACAACGACCGTTTCCTGAAAGTGGTGAAAGAGGCGGGCGTGGCCATCATCGGCCAGACCGGCGATCTTGCCCCCGCTGACAAGCGTATCTATGCAGTACGTGACATTACTGCAACCGTCGAATCCATCGCCATGATCACCGGCTCCATCCTCTCCAAGAAGCTCGCCTCCGGGCTCGAAGCGCTGGTGATGGATGTGAAAGTGGGCTCCGGCGCCTTTATGCCGACCTTCGAAGCCTCCGAAGAGCTGGCCAAGAGCATTGTGGCCGTGGCCAACGGCGCCGGCTGCCGCACCTCTGCGCTCTTGACCGATATGAACCAGGTGCTGGCCTCCAGCGCCGGTAACGCGGTGGAAGTACGTGAAGCGGTGCGCTACCTGACCGGTGAATACCGCAACCCGCGGATCCACGAAGTGACCATGGCGCTGTGCGCCGAGATGCTGATCTCCGCCGGTCTGGCCAGCGATGAGCGCGATGCCCGCACCAAGCTGCAGGCGGTGCTGGATAACGGCAAGGCGGCCGAGATCTTCGGTCGCATGGTGACAGGTCTCGGTGGCCCGGCCGATTTCATGGAGCGTTACGACGCTTACCTGCCCAAAGCCGCCATCGTGCGCCCGGTCTTCGCGGCCAACAGCGGTTTCGTGACCGCCATGGATACCCGCGAGCTGGGTCTGGCCGTGGTGGCGATGGGCGGTGGTCGGCGCGCTGCCGGTGACAAACTTGATTATGCGGTCGGTCTGACCGACTTTATCCGCCTGGGTCAAAGCGTTGATGCTGACAAGCCGATCGCGATGATCCACGCTCAGACTGAAGAGCAATATGCTCAGGCTGCCAGCATGGTGCAGGCGGCTGTCCGGATTGGTGGCGAGCGGCCGGAGGCACTGCCTGAAGTGTACCGCCGTATCACCCTGGCCGATTTGTAACAAGGGGAAAACCCATGAAACGTACCTTTATTCTGATGATGGACTCTTTCGGTATTGGCGCTGCTGCCGACGCCGACAAGTTCGGAGATGTGGGCGCCAACACCCTTGGCCATATCGCCAAGGCGTGTGCGGCGGGTGAAATTGAAGGCCGTGGTGCCCTCAATCTGCCCAACCTCAACAAGCTGGGTCTGGGCCACGCCTGCGAGCAGGCCTCCGGCTACTTCCCGGAAGGGCTGAAGAAAGATATCGAGGTGGTCGGTGCCTACGGCTTTGCGCAGGAGCTCTCCTCCGGAAAGGACACCCCGTCCGGTCACTGGGAGATCGCCGGTGTGCCTGTGCTGTTCGAGTGGGGCTACTTCAAGGATCACCACAACAGCTTCCCGCAGGAGCTGCTGGACGCCATCGTCGAGAAGGCCGGTCTGCCTGGCTATCTGGGCAACTGCCACGCTTCCGGTACCCAGGTGCTGGACGATCTGGGCGAAGAGCACATGAAGACCGGCAAGCCGATCCTCTACACCTCTGCCGACTCCGTGTTCCAGATTGCTTGCCATGAAGAGACCTACGGCCTCGAGAAGCTCTATGAGCTGTGCCACATCGTGCGCGAGCTGCTGGAGCCCTACAACATCGGCCGCGTGATTGCGCGTCCGTTTGTGGGCACTGGCAAGGGCAACTTCAAGCGCACTGGCAACCGTCACGACTACTCAGTGCTGCCGCCGGCGCCGACCGTGCTGGATTACATGAAGGAAGCGGGTGGTCAGGTGGTCTCCATCGGCAAGATTGCCGACATCTATGCCCAGCAGGGCATCACCAAGCAGGTGAAAGGGACCGGTCTGACCGAGTTGTGGGATCGCACGCTGGAAGAGGTGAAAGCGGCCGGTGACAACACCATCGTCTTCACCAACTTTGTCGACTTCGACTCCTCCTACGGCCACCGCCGTGATGTTGCCGGTTATGCCGGTGCGCTGGAGTATTTCGATTCCCGCCTGCCGGAGCTGTTTGAGCTGCTGCAAGATGGCGACGTGGTGGTGCTGACTGCCGACCACGGCTGTGACCCGACCTGGGGTGGTACCGACCACACCCGCGAATACATTCCGGTGCTGTTCTTCGGCAAGCCGGTCAAGGCCGGCTCCGTTGGTCGTCGCGAGACCTTTGCCGATATCGGCCAGAGCATCGCGGCTTACCACGGTCTGCCGAAACTGGCGTACGGTACCAGCTTCCTGTAATTTACCCGCCCGCCACTTCGGCGGCGGGCAATTTATAAAACAATAAAACTCAACCTAGTGTGAAGGAATCAAGAGAATGGCAACTCCTCATATCAATGCGAAAGATGGCGCCTTTGCTGATACCGTGCTGATGCCGGGCGACCCCCTGCGCGCCAAGTACATCGCTGAAACTTTCCTGGAGAACGTCGAGCAGATCTGCGACGTGCGCAACATGTTCGGCTTTACCGGTACCTACAAGGGCCGTCGTATCTCCGTCATGGGTCACGGCATGGGTATCCCGTCCTGCTCCATCTACGCAAAAGAGCTGATCACCGATTACGGTGTGAAGACCCTGATCCGCGTGGGCTCCTGCGGTGCCGTGCGTGAAGATGTGAAACTGCGTGACGTGGTGATCGGTATGGGTGCCTGCACCGACTCCAAAGTAAACCGTCTGCGCTTCAAGGATCACGACTTCGCTGCCATCGCTGACTTCGACCTGGTTGCCAATGCCGTACAGGCCGCCAAGAACAAGGGCGTTGCCGTGCGCGTCGGTAACATCTTCTCCGCCGACCTGTTCTACACCCCGGATCCCTCCATGTTCGACGTCATGGAAAAATACGGCATCCTGGGTGTCGAGATGGAAGCCGCCGGTATCTACGGCGTGGCCGCAGAGTACGGTGCCAAGGCGCTGACCATCTGCACCGTCTCCGACCATATCCGTACCGGTGAGCAGACCACCTCTGAAGAGCGTCAGCTGACCTTCAACGACATGATCGAGATCGCGCTGGATTCCGTCCTGCTGGGCGACAAATAATTCCTTTGCGAATAAGAAACGGCGGCCTTCTGGCCGCCGTTTTTGTATCTGCTCTCTGGTTGCGCCATCAATTTTCCGGAGGTGGCGAGGGGGGCGTACTCTTTTTCTTGTGCTTGCGCACCCGCATGTAGTTGCGGCGTACGCCGTAGGAGATGAGCACCCCGGCCAGCAGGGCGACCAGCAGCATCAGGCGCTGTTTCTCCTGCACCACCTTGAGCCGGGTGTCCTTGTCTGCCAGCATCTGCTGTTCTTCCAGGGTGATGCGCAGGAAGCCGATGGTCTGCTCGCCATCCCGGATCTCCTGCACGAACTGGATCCGCCCCTTGCCCTGCTCCGGCAGCGACTTGTTATCGCTGCCGATGGGCAGCAGGCTCTCCAGCGGCACCGCCTGCTCCGATTGGGCGAGGGGAATGCCGCGTCCGTCGTAGAGGGTGGCATCGAGGATCTCCGGCTCCGCCGCCAGATCCCGCGCCAGCCGCTCCAGCTCGCTGCTCTTCTCCTCCTTGATCCAACGTTTCATGTCTCGGGAGGCATAGGCGACCAGCGCCTGCGCCCGGTTGCGCGCTTCGCTGTGCAGCGAGGCCTGGCTTTCACCCTGCATATGAATAAGCACACCGAGCACCCAGCATCCGAGCAGGATACCGGCACCCAGGCTGAGAACACGTTTGATGGGAAGATGACGCTGCAAGCGCGAGACCTCATGGTAACAAGGAGTGGCGGGATCTTGGCGCTTGCCTGTACAAAAAGCAATACGCTACTCTGGGCCAGCATTGTTAACCCCCTGATCACCAAGGAAGGCGTATCCCTTATGTTGTTGTCCCGGCTCCCCCCTCTGTTATCCGATTGGCCCGCGTTGTTGTCCGGCTCACCCTGTTGGCAGCTCCACGCAGATGCGTTGCAACCGACAGAGACTCCGCAGGCTGGCGGCTGGTTGGTGCTGTTTGGCAAGGGGCTGGGCGCATCCCATCTGGCGTGTCTGTCACCTTTGTTGGCTGCACAGGGGTTGGCGGCCACCCTCTATCCTCCCACCGAGGTGGCGGGCGTGCCGTTGCTGCTGCTTGGCTGCGATCGCTTCTCTTCCGAGCTGGTGGCCGAGCTCAAGAGCGGTGAGTGGGAGATCGATCTCTGCCATCTGCCCGCGCTACCGACCCTGAAGGAGCCCGGCCTGCTGGTGATGGACATGGACTCCACCGCGATCCGCATCGAGTGCATCGACGAGATTGCCCGGCTTGCCGGGGTCGGCGATCAGGTGGCGGCAGTGACGGCCGCAGCCATGCAGGGCAAGCTGGAGTTTTCCGACAGCCTGCGCAATCGGGTGGCCCTGCTGGCAGGGGCGCCGGTCACCATTCTCGACGAGGTGGCGGCATGGATGCCCTGGATGCCGGGCTTGCAGCTGATGGTCGATACCCTCAAAGGGGCGGGTTGGAAGGTGGCCATCGCCTCCGGCGGTTTTACCCGCTTTGCTGGCCAGTTGCAGCGCGATCTGGGGCTCGATGCCATCTTCGCCAACGAGCTGGCGGTGGAGGGGGGCCAGCTGAGCGGCAAGGTGAGCGGGCGCATCGTTGATGCCAGCGTCAAGGCCGAGGTGTTGCAGCAGCTTGCTCAGGAGTACGGCATTGCTGCCGCCCAGACCGTGGCCATCGGCGATGGTGCCAACGATCTCAAAATGATGGGGGTCGCTGGCCTTGGCATTGCCATTCACGCCAAACCACTGGTGCGGGCGCAGGCGGCGGCCACCCTCAATCATCACGATCTGGAGGGGGTGATCTGCCTGCTGGCGGCGCGGGCCTGCAGCGAGCAACGTTGGGACAAACGCTAACAGTGTTTCAAGGAGGAAACCAATAAAAATGGAATTGTTGCAGCAGTCTCTGTTTATCCCCTGTGGCGCCCATCAATTGCATGTGCGCCACATCAAACCCCGGGTCGCCGTGCATGGCGAGCCGATCCTGATGGTGCATGGCGCCATCGAGAACGGGCGGATCTTCTATACCGAATCGGGCAAGGGGCTAGCCTGCTTTCTGGCCCGTCACGGCTATCAGGTCTATGTGGCTGATTTGCGGGGGCGGGGGCTCAGCACTCCTGCCATCGCCGAGCAGGCGGAGCACGGTCAGCATGAGCTGATCACCGAGGATCTGCCCGCCCTGCAGCGCTGGATTGCCGAGCGCCATCATGGCTTCAAGGTGCACTGGGTGGCCCATTCCTGGGGCGGTGTCATCATGGCCTCGACCCTGGTGCGCTTCCCCGAGCTGGCGGAACAGGTTGCCAGTCTGCTGTTTTTTGGCACCAAGCGCGGCGTGTCGGTGCACAATCCCGAGCGCTGGCTGAAGGTGGATCTGATCTGGAATCGGCTGGCCCCCTGGCTGGCCCGCCGCCGTGGTTTTCTGGCGGCTCGTACTCTGAAGATCGGTGCAGACGACGAGCCGCTGCGCTATCTGCAGGAGACCATCCCCTGGGTCAAGTGCGGCCCCTGGCAGGATCCTCACGACGGTTTTGCCTATGACGAGGCGGCGGCACGGGTCAACTGGCCACCGCTCTGGATGATTTCGGCCAAAGCGGACAAGGTGCTGGGTCACCCGACCGATGTGCGCCGTTTCAGCGACGAGATGGGTTCGGCAACCCGTCACACCCGATTGGGGCGGGACAACGGCAACCGCCTCGATTATGACCACATCAATATGCTGACCGCTCCGCAGGCGCAGGAGGATCACTTTCCCCAGATCCTCGACTGGCTGCTCAACCCGCAGGCGGCATGACAAAAAACAGGGCGCCTCGAGCGCCCTGTTTCATTTCTGTCTGTTTCCGGATCTTCAGTTCAGCGGTGGCGTGATGCCAAAGCGGAACAGGGTGGCCTGGGTGGTATCGGTCAGTTCGCCCACCCCCACCACGCTCCATAGCTCCTCTTCCAGCTTGCGCGCCTTGTGGATGGCGAACTTGGCGATGTAGTCCAGCTCGTTGGCGATGAAGTTGGTGTCGGGCCGTCCGGTACGGGAGATGCCGACCAGCACCGAGTAGAACTCCCCCTGTTGCTGCGCCAGCTCGATGAACTGACGCTTCTCTTTGACGTTGGCAAAGCTGCTGGCCAGCCGGCTGCTGAAGATGGGCAGGCCGGCCTTGGTCTGGATGCTGGCGATATAGACCTCGTCCTCTCTCGGTTTGTCCTCCCGCTCGATGGCACGCAACGGGTTCATCAGCAGCTCCTTGAGCAGCTCCCCCTGAAACAGCGGGTAGAGGTTCTCCTGCTCCGGCAGCTCGGCACAGGCTTGCAGCAGCCGCTGCAGACTGCGCGGTTGCAGAGACTTGCCGATGGAGGCCGGTTTGGGCGCGCCTTTCAGCTTGTTGACGTAGACCGGCGAGTTGAACAGGTGGTGGGTGTAGATGTTGCGCAGTGCCCGCGCCAGCCCGCGATAGCGACGCTGCTCCTGCGCTGCCTTGAGCTTGTTCTGGTTGCTCTCGATCAGCAGACTGAAGAACTGGCGGCCGGTATGGCGATCCGAATCCCCTTCGATGCAGAGGTGCAGCACGGTGCGGGTCATGTTGAGGCTGACCAGCCGGTAGGAGAGGCGCTGCAGATCCATGCTCTTGGAGAGCTCCTGCAAGCGGGGCAGGGCGATGGTCACCACATCGTTCTTCTCGCCGATAAAGGCATCTTCCAGCTCGATTTGCAGGCCGTGAGTCGAGATGTCGCGGGTCCAGCCGATCCAGGATTTGCCGTTGTGATGGATGGCGACCGCGGTCTTGTGGATGTAGCGCGACTCCTTACGAAGCTGAACATAGTGCAGGGTCTCGATCTCGAACGGGGCACCTCCCTGTTCGTGACCAAAGCGTTGCAGCTCGTTGGCGTTGTTGCTGACCCCTTCCTGATGGAACTCTTCCCGCTGGGACTCCAGCCCGATCTCCTGCAGCAGGCCGCAATAGCCGATCTGCTTGAGCCGCTCGAGCAGCAGGATATCTTGCAACTGCGGGTTGTCTTGCCCCTGCAGTTGTCCCACATCCGCCTCGACCAGATCGCATGCCTCCAGCGTGAACTTGTAGACACGCCAGCTGGGGCGGCGCGAGCCCACCTGGAAGAAGAGGGCGGTGAGACCACTCTGACGCAGCTCCTCGGCGGTGGCGGAGAAGAAGTAGATGTGGCTGCGCACCGTGTGGGTAAAGCAGTAGATGATGGTCTCGGTGGTGGTGCCGGGGGCCGGGCAGAGCCGTTTCATCCGCTCTGCGCTGAAAAGCCCCGCGAGGGCATCTCGGTTTTTCTCATCGCGCCAATACTCCAGCAGGTGCTGGTTGTTTTCCGTACGCAGGGCAATCTCGAGATTGGGGCTGTCGCCTGTGCCGAAGAAGAGCGGCATGCCGGTCATCCGCGGCAGGTAGAACTGCTCATACCCTTTGATGATGGCGGCGGAGAGCAGATAGTCGACGCTGACCCGATAACGGATCTTGTTGGCGTCGATAAAGTCGCTGAGGAAGGCATCGAAGGCGGGCTGTTCGCCGGAGCGCACCAGTCGCAGCCAGTATTTCCCCTCTTTGCTCTCTTCGCCGAGGATCTGATAGCCGACCGGCTGGTGCAGCACCGGATTGGGGGTGTCCCGCTCCAGTCCGGTAAAGAAGACCTCCACTTGGGCGCCGGTGTGATAGCTCGGCAGATAGGGAACCGAGACCCGCATGCCACCCAGCGAGAGATCTGAACTCTTGGCGAACAGCTTCTCTCCGTCCTGAAACTTGATCAGCACCGGCGAGCTGAAGTGCATCCGCTCCTGGCGGCGGCCGTAGTAGCTGGCAAAGGCGATGGTGTTGACATCATATTGCCGGAAGGGACTGGCAGGCGGCGACAGCTGACCATCCACGCGGGCGTTGTGGTGCTGTTTTTGCCACTGTTGCAGCGCCTCGTAGACACCGAGGGTATAGATATCGCGGTAGAGATAGCACTGGGACTGGAACAGGGCAATCGCATCGGCGGGCATGAAGTGAGTGATTCCGTCGAACTCATGCACCAGGCACTCATCCTCCAGCTCATCGCGCATGTCGATGACCCTGCGGCAGGGGGAGCACTTGCGCTTGAGCTCCATCTTGATCAGAAAGCGGCTGTTGCTGTTTTCCTCCTGGGTCATGCGGTTGAAGATCTCCTCGAAATCTTTCTCCCGCAGCAAGGGGACGAGTTGTTCAATCAGATGTTGCTGGTGTTCTGAATCCATTTGTTCCTGCCACGGAAAGTCACTTTTCCGATTCTGGGTTTGATCTGTCGGTCGCAAACAAGTATATCAAGCAGGAATTCATCCTGTCCCCGAGTTATCAATGGCCAAAAATAAAACTGCTTATGTTTGTTCCGAATGTGGTGCCGACTTCACACGCTGGCAAGGTCAATGCAGCGAGTGCAAGGAGTGGAATACCATCACCGAGGTGCGCCTCGGCTCGGTGAGCCCCGCTGGCAAGAGTGCCCGTTACACCGGTTATGCCGGCGCGGTCGGCAGTCAGGTACAGACACTGGCAGAGATTGCCACTACCGAAATTCCCCGTTTTACCTCAGGTTTCAAGGAGCTGGATCGGGTGCTTGGTGGCGGTGTGGTGCCTGGCTCGGCCATTCTGATCGGCGGCAACCCGGGGGCGGGCAAGTCGACCCTGTTGCTGCAGACCATGTGTGGTCTCGCAGAGCGGATGAAAACCCTCTATGTCACCGGCGAGGAGTCGCTCCAGCAAGTCGCGATGCGGGCCAACCGCCTTGGGCTGCCCACCGACAAGCTGCGGATGCTTTCCGAGACCAGCGTCGAGCAGATCTGCCTGATTGCCCAGCAGGAGCAGCCGCAGATCATGGTGATTGACTCCATTCAGGTGATGCATGTGGCGGATGTGCAATCGTCCCCCGGTTCTGTCTCGCAGGTGCGCGAAGCGGCGGCGCTGCTGACCCGCTACGCCAAGCAGAATCATGTGGCCATCTTCATGGTGGGTCACGTGACCAAGGATGGCAGTCTGGCGGGCCCCAAGGTGCTGGAGCACTGCATCGACTGCTCTGTGCTGCTCGATGGTGGCCATGACTCCCGTTTTCGTACCCTGCGCTCCCACAAGAACCGCTTTGGTGCGGTCAACGAGCTGGGGGTTTTTGCCATGACCGAGCAGGGGATGCGCGAGGTGAGCAACCCCTCCGCCATCTTCCTCAGCCGAGGGCAGGAGCAGGCGCCCGGTTCCATCGTCATGGTGATCTGGGAGGGCACCCGACCGCTGCTGGTGGAGTTGCAGGCGCTGGTGGATTACTCCCAGCTCTCCAACCCGCGCAGGGTGGCGGTGGGGATGGATCACAACAGGCTCGCCATGTTGCTGGCGGTGCTGCACCGTCACGGCGGGCTGCAGATGGCGGATCAGGATGTCTTCATCAACGTGGTCGGCGGGGTCAAGGTTGAGGAGACCAGTGCGGACTTGGCGCTGCTGCTGGCGATGGTCTCCAGCTTCCGGGACCAGGCGCTGCCCAAGGATCTGGTGGTGTTCGGCGAAGTGGGCCTTTCCGGTGAAATTCGCCCTGTGCCGTCCGGCCAGGAGCGGTTGCAGGAGGCGGCCAAGCACGGTTTCCGCCGTGCCATCGTGCCGCACGCCAATGCCCCCAAGCATCCCATCGAAGGGATGGAAGTTGTGCCGGTCAAGAAGCTGTCTGAGGCACTCGAGGCGCTGTAATCTCTCAGCATTGCAATCGAGACAACAGCACAACGGAAAAAGAGCGCCTCGGCGCTCTTTTTTATGGGCTGGCACCTGCCATCAGGGCTGGCTATGTTCCAGATGTTCGCTCAGCAGTTGTTCCAGCTCGCGGTGGAGCAGCTCTTCGTCACCGACGTTGAGCTCGATCATCCGCTTGAGATGGGTGGCGCTGTCGATATCGATGTGGTGGCAGTAGAAACCCAGCTTCTTGCTGGCTTCGTGGGTCAGCTCGACCTGCATTTTGATCTCGATATCGCTACCGCTCAGGATAAAGCTGAGCTGGTACTCCTTGTTGTCACGGCTCTCCCAGTCGTCGGGGCGGATCAGCAGGGCTCCCTGCAAGGAGACGTCGACAAGCTGGGTCTGCCACTTCTGTTCCCCCTGGGTGAGTTCTGCCATGGTCAAGTAGAGGATCCGTGCAAAACGGCGGCGCTCAGACATGCTCATCTCCTGTATGCAATAAGTGTGGACGCTAGGGTCATTGCTCTGAGTGTAATCCACCTTGGTTGCCAGTATCTTGAACTTGCTCCGAAAATGGCATTCAGGCTTGCTGGGTACTCAAGGATTCCACTACATGTAGCGCCTTGACCAAGCGGTCTTCCTGCTTGAACCGCTCTTCCAGAACAGGACCCAACTCGTTGAGATCATCATCCAGTAGCAGTAATTGGGCCTCGTCGGCATCACTGTATTTGTCGTTGAACTCGAGGGCGAATTCAGTGCTGTTACGAATATGGGGATAGATGCGCTTGGCCAGCTCCAGTGTTTCGCCGCTGGCTTGCTCGAAGGCGGTGACGACGTGGTGGTAGATCTCGAAATGGCCTGCACTGACATAGTCGACCAAGCGGTCGCAAAACTGATGCAGCTCTTCTGTTTTGGGCAGGCTGCGTTGCTTGGTCCGCGCCGGAGTGAGGCCTGCCAGCTGCATGTATCCAACCAGCAACGCTTGCCTTGCATCCAGCCAGTCGTCGATAGCCTTATGCTTGCCTGCCAGCGCCTGCTTGGTCTGTTCCAGTTTCGTCAACATAATCCCTATCCCTCCGTGGGGCAAAGGCTGGCCGATTGTTCGGTATTCCGAGCCGTTTGAGCAGTGACACAACCTATAACTAGGGAAAATCTGGGCAAGCGTCAATAGCCATGGGGGGATAATGTTAAGTGGCGAAGAAATAGTCAGTGGATTGTGTCTGCGTGCTAGCAGGTTTCAGGCCTGCTCACGGTTTTTCGCGTGTGGAATGTGACTATTTCCGCAGATCTTGATGAAAACCCCAGCGTTTGACGCGTTCGGCTCGATAAAGGCTTTGCCTGTGCGTTTTTTTTTGCATAGAGTGACCCAGCGCTAAATGCCCGATCATAAAGGAAATGTTATGAACAAAGCTCAACTTGTCGATGCGATTGCCGCCAAAGCAGATCTGAGCAAAGCTCAGGCCAAAGTGGCTCTGGAAGAGATCATCAATGGTATTACCCAGAGCTTGAAAGAAGGCGATGCTGTGCAACTGGTCGGTTTTGGCACCTTCAAGGTCACCCACCGCGCAGGCCGCACCGGTCGTAACCCGCAAACTGGTAAAGAGATCCAGATTGCTGCTGCCAACGTGCCTTCATTCGTGGCTGGCAAGGCTCTGAAAGACGCCGTCAAGTAAGTCCGAAAGTCTGTTTTGTCCAATGCCAGTCAGCTCGCTGACTGGCATTGTTTTTATGGGGCTTTCCCATCCTTCCGGTTTTAGTGCTCCCTGGCTTTTCCTGCCTTTTTGGTTTCTTCTGCCGGCCTCGTTGCGGCTGAGGCCTTATGTCGTCTGCGGGTTGGATGGCAGCGGCCAGATCCGCTCATAGGCCCAGGTAAAGACCATGATGTAGACGAGGTAGAAGGCAACGAAGCCGAGATCCAGCATCAGGGCGTCCCAGACTCCCAAATCGAGCCAGAACATGACGCAGGGGAGGGAGAGCATCATAAAGCTCGCCTCATAGCCAAACGCGTGCAGGAAGCGGTCCAGTGGTCGCTTGTTGGTGCGCCCGCAAAGTTTGAGCAACCCCTTGTCGAACAACAGGTTCCAGCCATAGGTCCAGGCGGTGGCGACGATGGAGAAGAAGATGGCCAGCGAACCGACCTCGGCGACGCCCTGACCGAACAGCTGGCTGATCAGCGGTGCGACCAGTGCCAGCCCGATGCCTTCGTAGAGAACTAGATAACGAAGTCGATCAGGGGTGGTGCGAAGTTGAGTACTACTCATGGGGATATGCCTCCTGTGGGAGGCGCATTCTAATCAGGGAGTGGTTAAAAGAGAAGCATCGGCCCGTCATGACGGGCGTTGAGGGGCATGATGATGCCCCCTCTTTGCGATACGTCGCTATTGCCAACTTGGGCGTTAGCCCTGAGTGGTCAAGTCTGCGACTCAGGCGCCGGTTGGCGTGACCCGTGTCAGCATGGCAAAGCCCTCTTCCACTTGTGTGAGCTCTACCTTGACCGCCCCCAACTCGGCGAGCGAGGCAACATGAGTGCCACCACAGGGAATGGTCACCTCCTGGTCTTCCAGCATGCAGTGCCAGTAACGGGAATCGATGATCGCCTCGCCAGCGCGGCTGCGGCGGATCTCGCTCCCGGCTGCGATCCAGTCGGCCAGTTGCTGGTTGACCTTCTCTTCAATCATCGCCAAATCTGCCAGCAGCGCCTCGCTGTTGACCCCTTTCTTGCGCAGGCTCTTGCCGATTCGGTACTGCTCCCGCGAACCGCAAGGTTCGACCCGCGAGCTTTGAATAGCAAGACGATCGAAGTCGGGCTGGCCCAGTGCATCGCGCTCGCTTACCTCCTTGCGCCAGCAGGGTATGAGTACCCGGTTGAGGGCCAGCGCCGCCAGATGGCAGCCACTATGGCCCAGACTCAACGCGTGGCGGGCAGCGCTATCCACTTGCAATTCGACCTGGCTGCCAACGGCCAGCGCGTGGTCTCCGGTCAGCGGATGTACCACCACGAAACGCCACCCCTCTGCGCCCCGCTTGACCGGAATCGCAGTATCGACAAACAGCTCGCCATCCGGGCTGATGGCCCCCATCCGGCAAGGGCCAATGGCGGCTTCGCCCCCTTCCCAGCGAGCATGGCCCACATCCCCCGGCTGATCGGGCCAGAGGTGGCTCTGGGGATGAAAGGGGGTGAGGTCGGTGACCAGTAGTGTGGTATCACCGCGCTGGCAGCAGACCACGCTGGCCTGCTCCTGATGATGGCCCAGTACGAAGCTGGCTCGGGTATGTTCCATGGCAAGGCTCCCGCAACGATAAATGAGAAGAGAAAGCGGCAGCATACGCCAAAGTGCGAAGAGGCTCATTAACCAGAGTTAATGAGCCCCTCTTCTCGGTTTGACGGTTCGCTAGATCATGGCGACCAACAGATAGGCATTGAGCCCGATCACCAGCGCAACGATAAGGCGGCCGATGGCTTGTGTGACCGGATGGTTGCGATGTTGCCCCATCAGCGCCCGATCGCCGGTCAGCATCAACAGCGGGATCAGGGCCAGCGCGATGCCAAAGCTCAGGATCACCTGACTCAACACCAGAATTTCGGTGGTGTTGAGCCCCATGGCGATCACTACGAAGGCGGGAGCCATGGTGATGGCGCGACGCAGCCAGAGCGGGATGGTAAAGCGGACAAACCCCTGCATTACTACTTGCCCGGCCAGGGTACCCACCACGGTAGAGCTGATGCCGGAGGCGACCAGCGAGAGGCCAAACAGGGTGGCTGCTGCCTGACCCAGCAGCGGAGTGAGGGTCTGGTAGGCGGATTCCAGCTCCGCTACCTGCTGGTGGCCCGAGCTGTGGAACGCGGCGGCCGCCATCGCCATCATCGCCAGATTGACGAAGCCGGCGATAGTCATGGCAATCGCCACATCGACCCGGGTGGTGTGCAGCCGCTGGCTGACTGAACCCTGATCCTGCGTGTGCTGGGTCAGTGCCGAGTGCAGATAGATAACGTGGGGCATCACGGTTGCTCCGAGCACACCGGCGGCCAGATAGACGGCATCGCTGTTGGGCAAACCGGGGAAGAGGGCCCCTTCCAGCAGGCTGGGCAGATGGGGGCGGGAGAAGATCAGCTCGACGATGTAGGCCGCCGCGACAAGCAGCAGCAGGCCACCGACCACGAATTCCAGCGGTTTCTGACCACGGGATTGCAGCATCAGGATCCCCCAGGTCACTACGGCGGTGATACAGGCTCCTTCAAGCAAGGTCACGCCAAGCAACAGCTTGAAGCCGACGGCGGCGCCGATAAATTCGGCGAGATCGGTGGCCATGGCGATGATCTCTGCCTGCACCCAGTAGGCCCAGACCGCCGGTTTCGGCAGTCGGTCGCGGATGTGCTCCGCCAAATTTTTGCCGGTGACGATGCCGAGCTTGGCCGAGAGGGTTTGCACCACCATGGCCATCAGGTTGGCCCATACCACCACCCAGAGCAACTGGTAGCCAAAGGTAGAGCCCGCCTGAATATTGGTGGCGAAGTTGCCCGGGTCGATATAGCCGATGGCGGCGATAAAGGCAGGCCCGAGCAGGGTCAGTTTGAATTTGCGGGCTGGAATCGTAGTCGTCAGTGCGGGTTGCATGGCATCACCCTCCATAAGGATATGGAGAGAGAATAGATCTAAGTGATAATCATTATCAATTGTTGTTTCTGATGATTTCCATCGGGAAAAACATTTGAGGTGGTCAGTTGCAGTGAGGGATGTGATTTCGTACAATACGCCGCCCTAGAAAAGCAGCGACTAAACACCTTTATGTTCCTTGCCTCCGAGGTCTGGCTGCACCTGGGCGGAGGCTGAATTAATCCGTAAGGAGCTAAAATGCGTCATTACGAAATCGTCTTCATGGTTCATCCGGACCAGAGCGAGCAAGTTCCCGGCATGATCGAGCGTTACACCGGCGCCATCACCACCTCCGGTGGTACCATTCATCGCCTGGAAGATTGGGGCCGTCGTCAGCTGGCTTACCCGATCGACAAACTGCACAAAGCCCACTACGTTCTGATGAACGTAGAAGCAGAGCAAGCCGTTATCGATGAGCTGGAAACCAACTTCCGCTTCAACGATGCCGTTATCCGCAACATGATCATGCGCACCAAGCACGCCGTGACTGAAGTTTCTCCGATGGCCAAGGCCAAAGAAGAGCGCTTCACCCGTCGTGACGACGAGCGCCGCGAAGAAGCTACTGAAGCTGCTTCCGAAGAGTAATTCTGGATCACTGACTAGAGGATAAAGGCCATGGCACGTTATTTCCGTCGTCGTAAGTTCTGCCGCTTCACCGCCGAGAACGTTACCGAGATCGACTACAAAGATATCGTTACTCTGAAAAACTACATCACTGAATCTGGCAAGATCGTACCGAGCCGTATCACCGGTACCCGCGCCAAGTATCAGCGTCAGCTGGCACGCGCCATCAAGCGTGCTCGTTACCTGGCTCTGCTGCCGTACACCGATCTGCACAACAAGTAAGAATCGGCCCGGCACTTAAGCCTAACTCAACGAAATTTATAGAGGAAAGGTAATGCAAGTTATCCTGCTCGACAAAATCGCCAAACTGGGCGGTCTGGGTGACCAAGTTTCCGTGAAATCTGGTTATGCCCGTAACTACCTGATCCCGCAAGGCAAAGCTGTTATGGCCACCAAGGCCAACATCGAAGCTTTCGGTGCTCGTCGCGCTGAGCTGGAAGCCAAACTGGCTGCCAACAAAGCTGCTGCTGAAGAGCGTGCTGCCAAGCTGGCCGAACTGGCTACCGTGGTTATCGCTTCCAAGTCTGGCGACGAAGGCAAGCTGTTCGGTTCCATCGGTACCCGTGACGTGGCTGAAGCCATCACTGCTGCCGGCGTAGCCGTTGCCAAGAGCGAAGTCCGTATGGGCAACGTTCTGCGTAACACCGGTGACTACGAAGTTGCTGTTCAGCTGCACGCTGACGTTAAAGCAACCGTACAGATCCAGGTTGTTGCCCTGTAATAGCGATTCGCTTTTGCAGAAAAAACCCGCGCTTTTGCGCGGGTTTTTTATTTTCCGGCCCGGGAGTAGAGTGAAGGTCTGTTCTACTGGAGGAGATCTTTATGGCTTGGGTAGAAGGTCGCGTCATCGAACGCATCGAATGGACACCCACTCTGTTCTCCCTGCGGGTAGCGGCCGAGCTGGCTCCCTACAAGGCAGGCCAATTCACCAAGCTGGCCCTCGAGCAGGGCGATCGCCGCATTCAGCGCGCCTACTCCTTCGTCAATCCCCCATCTTCGCCATACCACGAGTTCTATCTGGTCGAGATCCCGAGCGGTGAGCTGACTCCGTCCCTCGGCTCGCTGCAAGCAGGCGATACCCTGCTGGTGCAATCCCAGGCGACCGGCTTTCTGACGCTGGATGAGGTGCCCGCTGGGCGTGATCTCTGGCTGCTCTCGACCGGCACTGCCATCGGCCCCTTCCTCTCCATGCTGGCAGATGGTGAGGCGTTCAACCGTTTCGAGAATCTGGTGCTGGTACACGGGGTACGTAAAGGCGAAGAGCTGAGCTATCAGGATTTGATAGCCAGCTTTGCCGAGCAATATGGCGCGCGTTTTTGCTATGTCCCCTTTGTCAGCCGCGAGCCCTGGCCCGATGCAATGGCGGGACGGATCCCGGCGGCGATTGCCAATGGTCAGCTGCAGGCTCGAGTGGGGTTGGAGTTCTCACCCGAGCTGAGTCAGGTGCTGATCTGCGGCAATCCGGAGATGGTGAAAGAGACCCAGCAGACCTTGCTGGTGCTGGGGTTGGCCAAGAACCTGCGGCGGGCGCCGGGCAATATCAGTGCGGAGAATTATTGGTAAAACAATCAGCACAGGGGCATCAAGCCCCTGCTGCATCAGGAGAGGGCGTTCAGTTCTTCTTGCCGTTACCCTTGTTTTTATCCTTCTGTTTGTCGTGACCTTGCCCGGGGTTATTGCCGCTGTGGATACTGCGGTTGTAGTGATCCCGGTACTTGCCATCCATCTTGTCGCAGTTGAGTTTGATCCGGCTGTCGCCAATGCCAAGATCCAGACAGTTGTCCTGCCACCAGTCGTACTCTTTGTCATCCCAGTCGAGATTGATCTTGATGTCATCACCGGAGATCTTGATGCCATCGCTATTTTTGCTTGGCGGTGCCGCAACCGCGATGCCGTGCGCCATCAGCAGGGAAAGCAGCAGGGCGCCGCGCCGGATAACGGGGTTGTGTTTAGCTTGGGTCATCGCAAGGGTACTCCTGTTGTTACTGGTCGCTCTGCGAGTTGGCAGGGACCTGGTTGGTTTTCGGTGGCTGGTTGCGGTTCTCTTCATCTTCCAGATTGAATTTGACCGCCCTGCAGTCGGCCGGGGCGGTTTCGCCGACCCCCAAGTCGAGGCAGTCGTTCTGGGTCCAGCCGAACTGCTTGTCATCCCAGTCCAGATTGAATTTAAGCTCATCGACGGAGAATTCGGAGCCACTGCTCTCTTGATATTGCTGTGTCGCTGCGGCGCTGCCGGTAACCAGAAGAAGGGAGAGTAGCAAAGTGGTCTTACTGTTCATGATGGCCTCGGATAATTGCAACGGTGGATGAGTGTACAGACCGGAGCTGAACCCGGGCGGAACTGTTCCCCATCTCACCACATGATCAAGTCAGGCAGGGATTGTATCGCTTTTCTGCTGCCGATTTGTCCGTTTTGGTCGCACTCTGGGCAGCTGATTGCCAATCTGAAGGAATTCAGTCATTTGCCCTTCTCTGGGCGAGTCTGGCGACTATAATCGGCAGCCAACTTTTCCTGCACAGCACACCCCTTCATCATGACCACACAGGACTCCTCTACATTGCGCTACCCCAAGGGGTGGTTTGCTCTGACGACGGTATACAGTTTCACCGGGTTGGCCATTCTGGCTTCCATTATCTTCTCCCTGCTGCTGTTCCTCTCCATCGATGACAACCCGCTGATGAAGTGGCTGTTCGGCGGCTTGGCCATCATCTTCGAGCTGGGCAAGTTTTATGTCTGGTACGAGTACGGCGAGCGCAAGGCGCGGCGGGATTTAAGTGGCGCTTTTTGGTCGTTGCTGTTTTACAGCGTGCTGGCGGCTATCTCCATCGGCGGCAGTATCGGTGGCATCAACAGCGCCACCAATACGGTACTGAGCCAGCAGGCGCGCCACGAGCGGGAGCTTGTCCGTTTCGACGAGCAGATCGCCAGCATCGAGCGGCAGATCCAGCTCAACGAGGAGGCGGCCCGCAAATATATCGAGCTGGAGCGCATCTCCAGTGGCGTCTCCTCGTTGCAGCATGCCAACACCAAGCTGCGCTTGCAGCAGGATGAGCTGCGTCAGCAGCGCGATGCCAAGCCGGTCAACGAACAATCCTCCATGCTGGGGCTGATGAGCAGTCTGGCGGACGGGGTAGGGATGAGCATCAGTCAGGTGCAGTTCCTGCTGGTCTGCTTCCTCTCGGTGCTGCTCGACGTGTTCGGCGCCTTTTTCGTCAGCCTGATCGGCGAGGAGAACCGCTTTCGCCGGATGTGGCGCTGGCAGCAGGAGCAAGTTCGCAGAGAGTCGCAGGCAGCGTTGGCGATGGCAGCCCAGCCCGAGCCCATCATGCCCCCCGAGCCGGCCCCCGAAGTGCTGGCGCAGGTACGCGGTGCGCTGGTGAGCGGTGAGCTCAAGTGCAGCAAGCGCTCGGTGGCGCAGGCGCTGTCACTCTCGCTGGAGGAGGTGGATCGGGTGTTCCACCATCTGCTGTCGCAAGGGGTGCTGGGGCAGGGGAGCAATCGCCACTACTACCTCAATCCGGCGCTGGAGCAGCAACCCGGATAGTAAGAAGGCCACCGAAACTCGGTGGCCTTTTTCGTTATCGAGTGGCTGTGGCACTCAGTGAGTCAGCACCATCATCAGGCTGAGGAAGGCGGCCAGTCCGCCACCGATGCCGATGATCCAGTAAAACCCCTTGGCCCCCTGTTTGAGCGGGATGCGGAAGTAGAGTAGAAATGCCCACCACCCCAGTGCCAGCAACAGAGGAATAAGAAACATTCGAGCCATGGTGTCCTCGCTGTTATTCTGTTGACCCTTGATCAATCAACAGGATGGATTGTGCAATGACGCAACTACAGATTACCGCATTCGGTGACCCCTCGGTACTCAAGCTCAACCCTTCCCTCGATAAGGTGCCAGCCGATGGCGAAGTGCGGGTGCGCATCTGCTTTGCGGGGGTCAATCCCATCGATGCCAAAACTCGCGCCGGTCTTGGCTGGGCGGCGGCCCAGAACAAGGACAAGCTGCCCTGGACGCCGGGTTATGACATCTCCGGCGTGGTGGAGAAGGTAGGCCCCGGTGTGACCTCGTTGATCGAGGGGGAGCGGGTGTGCGGTATGGTTGGTTTTCCTCTTACCGCAGGTGGCTACGGGGAGTCTGTGGTGGCAAGCGAGAGCGAGCTGGTCAAGCTCGACGGAGTGAGCCTGCAGCAGGGTGCGGCGCTGCCGCTGGCCGGTCTCACCGCTTGGCAGGGGCTGCTTGAGCACGGCGGCCTCAAGAGCGGTCAGCGGGTATTGATCCTCGCCGGTGCCGGTGGTGTCGGCCATCTTGCGGTGCAGTTTGCCAGCGCCTATGGCGCCGAGGTGGTGGCCACCGCCAGTCCCGACAACCATGGTTTCCTGCATGCTCTGGGGGCGCGCTGGATGGTGGATTACCATGATGCGAACTGGCCAGCACAGGTGATGGCAGAGGTCGGTCAGGTCGATCTGGTGCTGGATCTGGTGGGCGGCGAGAGCGGCAAGGCGGCGCTCGCCTGCGTCAAGCCGGGTGGCCGTCTGGTGACGGTACCCACCATCACTGCCCAGTTGATCAAGGATGCTGGGGCTGCGGTGGGTATCGAGGTGGTCGGCATGCTGGTTCACCCCAACCAGAAGCAGCTGGGTCAGATGTTGATGCTGCTGCGTCAGGGGGAGGTGAAGGTCACCCTCGCCGGTGAGTTCGCTCTGGCTGAGGGGGCGCTGGCCCATCAGGCTATCGAAGGGGGCCATGTGCGCGGCAAGCTGCTGCTGCGGATGCCTGCGGCCGACGGTTATCCCGGATGAGCGAGATGATGGAGATGGGGCTGGGGTGGCTCTTTTTAAGCGCCTTTACCTCCGCCACCCTGCTGCCCGGCAGCTCGGAAGTGCTGCTGGGGGCCATGGCGGCCAAGGGGGAGTGGAGCATGGCGAGCCTGCTGCTGTGGGCGACGCTGGGCAATACCCTCGGCTCCATGACCACCTGGTGGCTTGGATGGCTCGCCACCTTCAAGAAAAAACCGGAAGATTTTCAAGGCCGTGGGGAACAAAAAGCCTTAGGCTGGCTCAAACAACATGGTCACTGGTGTCTGCTGCTTGCCTGGACGCCGGTGGTCGGTGATGGTCTCTGTCTGTTGGCCGGTTGGCTGCGCCTCTCCTTCTGGCGCTCTCTCATTCTGATCGGGCTCGGCAAATTGTTCCGTTATGCCCTGGTTTTTCTGCTGGCCAGTCACATTTTCTAGCCTGTTTTTGTCACTCACGAGGTTACCGTGAACAAAGTCATACCTTTAACGATTCTGCTGGGCTTCACCCTGCCGGTGCTGGCGGCACCGACCCTGATCGCCGAACAGGGCAAGGAGGAGGGCAAGCTCGCCATCCCCTACCAGATGTACAAGCTGGACAACGGCCTGACCGTGATCCTGGCCCCCGATCGCTCCGATCCGCTGGTGCACCTCGATGTGACCTATCACGTCGGTTCATCCCGCGAGACGGTCGGCAAGTCCGGTTTCGCCCACTTCTTCGAGCACATGATGTTCCAGGGCTCGAAACACGTCGGTGATCAGGAGCATATGCGGATCATCAACGAAGCCGGTGGTGACATGAATGGCACCACCAACAAGGACCGCACCAACTACTACGAAACCGTGCCGGCCAATCAGCTGGAAAAAGTGCTCTGGCTGGAGGCGGATCGGATGGGCTTCCTGCTCGATGCGGTGAGCCAGAAGAAGTTCGAGATCCAGCGCGCCACCGTCAAGAACGAGCGGGCCCAGCGGGTCGACAACCAGCCGTACGGGCTGGTGAGCGAAAAGGTGGGGGAGGCGCTCTATCCGCGTACTCACCCCTACTCCTGGCAGCCCATCGGGTACGTGGAAGATCTCGACCGGGTCGATGTAAACGACCTCAAGCAGTTCTTCCTGCGCTGGTATGGCCCCAACAACGCCACCCTGACTCTGGGCGGCGACTTTGACAGCAAGCAGGCCCTCGAATGGATCGAGAAGTACTTCGGCTCCATCCCGCGCGGCCCGGACGTGGCCGAGCCGACGCCAAAGCCGGTGACCCTGCCCGAGACCCGTTACGTGACGCTGCAGGACAAGGTACACCTGCCGTTGCTCTATATCAGCTACCCCACTGTCTCCCTTGGCGATCCGCAGGAGCCGGCACTCGACATGTTTGCCGACGTGCTGGGCGGTTCCGCCAGCTCCATGCTCTACCAGTCGCTGGTGAAAACCGGCAAGGCGATCGATGTGGGGGCGTCCCACTACTGCGAAGAGCTGGCATGTACTCTGACCGTCTACGCCTACCCCAATCCGTCGCAGGATGGCAGCCTCAAGACCCTCAAGGGGGAGGTGGACAAGGTGATCGGCGAGTTCGCCCAGCGCGGCCTCAAGCCGGAAGATCTGGAGAAGGCGATCGCCAAGTACCGCGCCTCCGCCATCTGGGGTCTGGATAGCGTCTCCGGCAAGGTGAGCCAGCTCGCCATGGGTCAGGTGTTTGCCCAGGATCCCAACTATGTGTTCAAGACGCTGGATGCCATCGGCAAGGTGACACCTGAGCAGGTGAAGGCGGCCTACGACAAGTTCATCGCCGACAAGCCTGCGGTGGTGCTGAGCGTGGTGCCCAAGGGCAAGACCGAGTGGCAGGTTGCCACCCCGAACTTTACCCCCGCCAAGCGCGAGCTGCCGGATTACAGCAAGCATGACGAAGCGCTGGCCGAACGACCGGTAAAAGACAATTTCGATCGCAGCGTGCAACCCAAGGCGAGCGAGGCGGTGAGCGTCAAGGTGCCCGCCATCTGGCACGGCAAGCTCGACAAGAACATCGAGATCATCGGCACCAAGAGTGACGAGATCCCGGCCGTCTCCATCATGATCGCCCTGCCGGGCGGCATTCGTGCCGAAGATAAAGGGCAACTGGGGTTGGCCAATCTGACCGCCGCCATGATGGGGCAGGGCACGGTGCGCCTGACCGAGGCTCAGCTGAGCGACGAGCTGCAAAAGCTGGGATCCTCCATCGATGTCTCCAGCGCCCAGTACAACAACCTCATCACCGTCAGCTCGCTGGCGGACAAGTTGCCCCAGACCCTGGCGCTGGTGCGCGAGGTGCTGGAGCGTCCGGGCATGCGGGAGGCGGACTTCGAGCGGGTCAAGGCGCAGCTGCTGCAAGGGATGCAACAGGCCCAGCAGCAGCCCGAGTGGCTGGCCGGGCAGGCGTTCCGCGAGCTGGTCTACGGCAAGCAGAACCGCCTCGGTCAACCTACCGACGGGGTTGCGGCCGATGTGGCCAAGCTGACCCTGGCGGACGTGAAGCACTTCTATCAGGCCTACTACAACCCCACCAACGCCAAAGTGGTGGTGGTCGGTGATGTGGACCAGAAGCAGATCGAGGAGCAACTTGGCTTCCTGACCGAGTGGAAGGGGGCCACGCCGACTCTGGGAGATCTCAAGCTCAAGGGTGAGCAGGCCAAGCCGGGCATCTATCTGGTCGACAAGCCGGGGGCGCCCCAGTCGGTGATCCGCATCGGTCGTCGCGCCATGCCGTTCGATACCACGGGTGACTACTTCACCGCCGGGCTGATGAACTTCAACCTGGGTGGCAACTTCAACAGCCGCATCAACCTCAACCTGCGGGAAGACAAGGGCTACACCTACGGCGCCAGCTCCGGTTTCTCCGCCAACCGCGAGGTGGGCACCTTCGCTACCGGCGCCAATGTGCGGGCCGATGCGACTGTGGATGCCATCCGCCAGTTCCTCAAGGAGATGGACAACTACCGCAAGAGCGGCCCGACCCCGGTCGAGCTGGCCTATATGCGCAGCGCGGTCTCCCAGCAGGATGCCCTCTCTTACGAGACCTTGGGCCAGAAGGCGGGCTTCCTGCTGCAGATGGTGATGTATGACCTGAAACCGGACTATGTGCAGGCCCAGAACAACCTGATCAAAACGGTGTCGCCCGAGGCGCTGAAGGCCAGTGCCGCCCGTTGGCTCAATCCGGCCGACATGGTGATCGTGGTGGTGGGAGACAAGCAAAAGCTTGAAAAACCCCTGCAGGAGCTTCATCTTCCCATCTATCCGCTGCAGTTGCCGTAACTGACGCTTTATAAAAATCAAGAGCCGCCCCGGATAGGGCGGCCTCACATGAGCCGTGAATATGACTACAACAAGCTTGTCGCTCACCGAGTTGCTGAATGCGTTGGGATCACCGGAGCGCCTCACCGCGCTCAAGGGGATCCGGCGCGGGATCGAACGTGAATGCCTGCGCATCACGCCGGATGGCCGACTCGCCCAGAGTGACCATCCCCGGGTGCTGGGCTCGGCCCTGACCCATCCCAATATCACCACCGACTACTCGGAGAGCCTGCTGGAGTTCATTACCCCGGCCACCGACTCCATCGACAGCCTGATGGAGCAGCTCGGCGACATCCATCACCATGTGATTCAGCATCTGGGTGACGAGCGGATATGGCCGCTCTCCATGCCCTGCTTCGTCGGCGGGGAAGAGAGCATCCGGCTGGCCCAGTACGGCAGCTCCAATATCGGCCGGATGAAGACCCTCTATCGTCAGGGTTTGAAGAACCGCTACGGCAGCCTGATGCAGGTGATCGCCGGGGTGCACTTCAACTTCTCCATGCCCGACAGCTTCTGGAGCGAGTGGCAGGACCTGGTGTGCGAAGGGTGCTGCAGCCAGCGCTTTATCTCCGACAAGTACATGGGGCTTATTCGCAACGTCTACCGCTTCGGCTGGCTGGTGCCCTATCTGTTTGGCGCCTCCCCGGCCATCTGCGAATCCTTCCTCAAAGGGCGCAAGAGCAACCTGCCGTTCGAGAAGACCGGCAAGGGCACCCTCTATCTGCCTTACGCCACCGCGCTGCGTCTCTCCGATCTGGGCTATACCAACAGCGCCCAGGCTGGGCTCAAGATCAGCCACGACAATCTGCCGGCCTATGTCAGCAGCCTGCGCCGCGCCATCAACACCCACAATCCCGACTTTGCCAAGATCGGGGTCAAGGTGGATGGGGAGTATCGTCAGCTTAACGACAACGTGTTGCAGCTGGAGAACGAGCTCTACGCCCCGATCCGCCCCAAGCGCACCCCGCGCAGCGGCGAGAAGCCCTCGGATGCGCTGGATCAGCGCGGCATCGAATACATCGAGCTGCGCACCGTGGACGTCAACCCCTTCACCCCGCTCGGCATCGATGCCGACCAGATCCGCTTCTTCGACCTGTTCCTGGTCTGGTGCCTGCTGCGTCCCTCTCCGGTGCTGAGTGACGAGGAGATTGCCCGCAACCGCCGCAACCAGAACAAGGTGGTGCTGGAAGGACGTCGTCCCGGCCTGACGCTTGAAGATGAGCAGGGCAATGCCATTGGCCTCAAAGAGTACGGACTCAAACTGTTCGACGAGCTGGCTCAGGTGGCCGACCTGCTGGATCGCTGCTGCGGCCGCAACCGCTATCGCGAGACGCTGGCGATGCATCGCGAGAAGCTGCTCAACCCCGAGCTCACCTACTCCGCCCGCATGCTCAAGGAGCTGCTGGAGAGTGGCAAGGACAACGGCTGCTACGGCGACAAGCTGGCGACCCGCTATCGCGAGGAGCTGCTGGCAGGGGAGCTGCAGTACTGGGATGAGGCCTACTTTGCCGGTGAGGCGAAGGATTCGCTGGCCAAGCAGCGCGAACGCGAGCGCAGCGACAGCCTGTCGTTCGATGACTTCCTGGCCGACTACTTCGGTACCAGTACCACCACGGCCTGAAGGCGGGTTCGTACCAACCAAAGTGCCAACAAAAAGCCGCTCGAGTGAGCGGCTTTTTTATTTCTCTGAACCCGAGCGGTATCAGACGTGGTTGTACTCAGACATGGTTATACATAGCCTCGATTTCGCTCTGGTACTTGGCTTCGATGATCTTGCGGCGCAGCTTCATGGTGGGGGTCAGCTCACCCAGCTCCATGGAGAAGGCGCTCGGCAGCAGGGTAAACTTCTTCACCTGCTCGAACTTGGCCAGCTCTTTTTGCAAGTCGGCGATGCGGGCTTCGAAGAACTCCATTACCCGGGAGTGGCGCAGCAGCTCGGTCTTGCACTGGTACTGCAGGTTGATGGAGCGGGCGTACTCCTCCAGCGACTCGAAGCAGGGGACGATCAGCGCAGAGACGAAGTGGCGAGCATCGGCGACGATGGCGATCTGCTCGATAAAGCGATCCTTGCCGATGGTCCCTTCCACCAGTTGTGGGGCCACGTACTTGCCGTTGGAGGTCTTCATCAGCTCCTTGAGACGTTCGGTGAAGTAGATGTTGCCTTCGCTGTCGAGCTCACCGGCATCGCCGGTACGCAGGAAGCCATCCTCGGTCATCACCTCGGCGGTGGCGTCTGGCTTGTTGTAGTAGCCGCGCATTACTGTGGGGGAGCGCACCAGCAGTTCGTTGTTCTCACCCAGCTTCACCTCGATACCGTTCAGTGCCGTGCCAATGGAGCCCAACTTGAACTGGCTATCTTCGTAGCAGCAGACGGTGGCGGTGGTCTCGGTCATGCCGTAGCCGTACTTGAGATTGAGCCCCATCGCCTGGAAGAAGAGGTTCACATCGTCGGCCAGACGGGCGCCCGCCACCGGCAGAAAGCGGGTGCGGCCGCCGAAGCGGGCGCGCAGCTTGCGAAACACCAGTCGCTCGGCAAGCCAGAGCTGGCCGTAGAGCAGCGGGGAAGCGGACTTGCCCGCCTGACGGGTGGCAACCATCTGTTTTCCGACCCGGGTCGCCCAGCCAAACAGGGCGCGGCGCAGAGCCGGAGCCTGAGCCACCTTGGCCTGGATCATGGCATAGGCCTTCTCGTAGAGGCGCGGCACGGCGCACATCACGGTCGGCTGCACCTCGCCAATCACATCCATCACCTTCTGCGGATCGCGGATATAGACGTTCTCGGCGCCGCAATAGAGCACGTAGTAGCTCCAGGCCCGCTCGAACACGTGGCTGAGCGGCAGCATGCAGAGCGACACATCCTGTTCGTTGAGGTCGAGACGGCTGTTGTGCATCTCGAAACAGGCAGCGATGTTGCTGAAGTCGAGCATGACCCCCTTGGGCTCGCCTGTGGTGCCGGAGGTGTAGATCAGGGTCAGCAGATCATCCATCCGGTACTGGGTTTCCCGTACTCGCAGCTCCTGCTCGCTGGGCTGATGGTTGCCGGAGACCAGAAATGTCTGGAAGTGGCTCGCCTGCTCGCAGCCGCGTAGATTGACGTTGCCATCGAGAGCGACGATCTGGCGGATTTCGCCGTTTTGCAGCAGGGTCAGCGCCTGATCGAACTGGGGTTGTTCGCCAACGAACAGTACCTTGATGCCGGCATCTTTGACGATGTAGCGCAGCTGATCGAGGGTGCTGGTGGGGTAGATAGGGACGCTGACACCGCGGGCGGCAAGGATGCCGAGATCGGCCTGGGTCCATTCCGGCATGTTGCGGGCATAGATGCCGACCATTTCGGTTGGCTGGTGGCCGGCACGGATCAGCGCCTGTGCGCAGTAGTCCATGGCCTGGCCCAGAGTACGCCAGCCGATGGCGCGCCACTGGCCATCTTGCTGAACCCGCAGGGCAGCCTTGTTGCCAAGCTGGGCAATACGTTCACGCATCAGTCGAACCAGATGAAGCTTCGGCATCAGTTAAACATCCTTTAATTACAGTTGTACGCCCGCGAGGGCACTAAAAATCGGGCTAGAGTTTAAACTCCAACATTACAGCTTACAAGTGTTCGCCGTTTGTCTTGGATCACAAAGAGCGCAAATAGCTCTCCCTTTGCTCAGACTGGCCGATACTGCTAGGAGGCAGAGAGAGGGTTAACGATATGAATCTGTGGGTGAAAGGGGCGTTGGCCGCGGTCGGGCTGATGGTGGTGGGGGGCGCTGCGTTTTGGTTCTTTGCCGGAACGTCATCACAGGGGCCCGCCAATCCCTGGTATCAGGGGGCCGAGGGGTATCAGCAGGCGCAGCAACAGGCGCTGGCGTTGGGCTATCCGCTGCTCTATGTGCTGGAGACCCCCAAGTGCCGCCGCTGCGGCGATCTGGAGAAGAAATTCTGGCAGAGCAAGGAGATGGCTGGCCCGCTTGCCCGGTTGGTGAAAGTGCGGCTCAACCCGGGCAAGGGGGATGGCAGCGAGCAGATCCTGCGCCGCTTTCCCAAAGTCGCCACGCCGCCCGGCATCTATATCCAGCAGCCGGGGCAGCCCCTCAGACCCATCAAGATAGTGGTGGATATCGACCAGATCTGGATGCCGGGGAAAACCTGGCAGCGTGGCTTCTATATGCCGCTCTCCGGGGCCGGATTCGAGGCGGTGGTGCATACCACCCTGGCCTTGCAGGATCCGGCGCTGGACAATGCCCCCCTCGATTGGGGGGGGGCAAAAGGCTTGGGCGCGACGAACAGGCTGGATCAGCCGAAATCGAACAGTCGCGACATCAACACCGCATCTTCCCTGTCGTTGCCGGTGCCGTAGTAGTCGGCGCGGCGGCAATATTCGGCAAAACCGGCGCTCTCGTAGAGGTTGATGGCTGTCTGGTTACCGGCCCGCACCTCGAGAAACCAGGCCTCTGCCCCGGCTTGCTTGCTGCGCGCCAGATAGGCCTGCAACAGCGCCCGTCCCAACCCCTTGCCCTGAAACGCCGGATGCACGCAGATGTTCATCAGCGAGCTGTCACCGGCCACCAGATCCGAGATATAGAAGCCCGCCGGGGAACCATCGACCAGCATCAAGCCGTTGAGATAGCGAGGGCCGAAGCAGGAGAGCAGGTTGGCCTCACTCCACGGCTCCTTGTGGGCGGCTTGCTCGATGGGGTAGACAAAGTCGAAATCGCTCTCGAGCAGGGGACGAAACTCAGGCATGGGGGCTCCGGATGGCAAGATGTTGGGCACTGGGGTTGGCAGAGGCGGCATTTGTAAAATCAGGTAAAAAGAGCGGCATCTCAGTGGGTCTTGGCGGCATGATGCAGGGTCACGCCGCGCTGGCCGCAAGGTGCTGGCGCAGCTGTTGCCACAGGGCGCGCTTTTGCGCGGCGCTGGGGGCGAGCGGGCAGATCAGCGCATCAGGCCGCGCGGGGTTGGCCTCCGTCAGCCAGAGCAGGGGGGTGGCGCCCGCCGTTTGCAGATCGGCAGGCGGCAGCTCGCTGAGCAGTGAGACCTCGTCGGGGGTCATGCCGAGCAGCTGGCAGATATCCGCCAGCAGCGTGGTGGCAGGCAGCTGAGGCGCCAGCAACCAGAGTTTGCCGCTGGGCAGCGGAGCGCGGGTGGCCGGTGTCGTCTGGCCGGGTTGTGCGGCATCTTGCTCCAACTCAGGCTCGGGTGCTGCGCCCAGCAATGCCGGACGACGCAGTTGCCAGCTTTGAATGCCCATGCGGGCCAACATGCTCTGACGAACGGGATCTTGCATTTGAGGCGACTCACTCTTGATCTGCATTGGGGAAAATTGTGTTGCGCAGGGTACACTCGAACCGCTTTTGCTGCACCCTTTGCAACGCATCATCTGGCGCATGCGGGCATGGTGCTCATCACGACACTGGCTATGCATGGGCGCAGCACGCTGCCGATATGGTATCGCACTGCCTTTGCGTTTTTTCCTGCCAGAGGCGGGTATTGTGCGGCAAGAGATACCAGAATAAACATCATAACAAGACAAAACCCAAGGTCGAGCAAATGGATATCGCGCCTTGGGGCTAACATCATCCCAGCTTCGGAACACTCTCTATGTCGTCTTTAGCTCAAGCCCAGAACCCTGCGCGTCTTATTCCCATCCAGGAGCGCTTGCCCCGGCTGCTGGCCGCCCTCGGTGAGGGTCTTTACGAACGGCAGGATGCTTTGCGCCTAGGTCTGCTGGCGGCCCTCAGCGGTGAGAGTGTCTTCTTGCTGGGGCCACCCGGTATTGCCAAGAGCCTGATTGCCCGCCGCCTCAAGCTGGCCTTTCACGACGCCCGCCACTTTGAATACCTGATGACCCGTTTCAGTACGCCGGAGGAGGTGTTTGGCCCCCTCTCCATTCAGGCGCTGAAAGAGGATGGCAAATACCTGCGCCTCACCACTGGTTATCTGCCTGAGGCCGAAGTGGTGTTCCTCGACGAGATCTGGAAGGCAGGCCCCGCCATCCTCAACACCCTGCTCACCGCCATCAACGAGCGGCAGTTTCGCAACGGCGACAGCCAGCACCCCATCCCGATGCGCTTGCTGGTGACCGCGTCCAACGAGCTGCCGGCGCCGGACAGCGGGCTGGAAGCGCTCTACGACCGGATGCTGGTGCGGATCTGGATGGACCGGGTGCAGGAGAAAGCCAACTTTCAATCCATGCTGGCCAGCGATGGCCACGCCCACCAGAATCTGCCGGAATCCCTGCAGATCCGGGGGGATGAGTACGAGCTGTGGCAGAGCCAGATTGAACAGGTGCGCCTGCCGGATGCCTGTTTCGAGCTTATCTATCAGCTGCGCCAGCAGCTCGACAGCCAGCTGGCCCATCGTTGCTATGTGTCGGATCGTCGCTGGAAGAAGGCGGTACGGCTTATCAAGGCGAGCGCTTTCTTCAATGGCCGCGATGAGGTCGCACCGGTAGATCTGCTGCTGTTCAAGGATTGTCTCTGGCATGACGAGGAGTCCCGCACCGCCCTGCTGGAGATGATGACCGAGTTTTCCCGCCTTTACGGCTATCAGCAACTGGCGATGACCCGTCAGCTGCTGGCGCTGCGGGATCAGTTCAAACAGCTCAAACAGAGCGTGGCCCAGCGCCTGTGCACAAAGGCCCGCCAACGCAAGCAGTGGTTTGGCCGGCGGGCCCGGGGTATCGAGATCCCGCTTGCCAATGCCAGACCCTTTGGCAAGCAGGTGCACTTCCATCTGCTCACCCCGGCGCCGCTGGATGGCGGCGATCCTGAACGGCTCACCCGCACCCTGGTGTTCGATCGCACCTTGCTCTCCCACTGGCGCCCCACCGGTGAGGCGCTGGTGGGTTATGAGTTTGGCAACCCGAAAGAGGGCCATTACGAGCTGGTACTGGACGATGAGCTGCGGCTGCAGGTGCTCGATATCCAGCGCCAGCAGATCCCGCTGGTTTTGATGGAGCGCAACGCCATCCCCGAGGTGGTGCTGGCGCCCTGGTTGCAGTCGCTCGACGAGCTGCTGGTTCAGGTCGGCAAGGTGATGCAGGAGCTCAAACAGCAGCGCAGCCTGTTCGAGCGTCACCAGCAACACCTCTTTATCGCCCAGCCCTGGCTGCAGCAGGTGGAAGACAGCTTCTTTGTGCTGAACCGGGATCTCGAACTGCTGCGCAGCGAGCTGACCCAGTGGCGCGAGCGGTTGCCAAGGCTGGACGAGTAAGGAGCGCTCATGCTTGAGATCGGCATGCTGGATCTGGGCCTTCTCATGGGAGAGGGTGAGCTGGCGGGAGAGGTGGTGGCGCTGCTGGCGGCCTCACCCAAGATTTCCGAATTTATCAAACGCTCCCCGCTACAGGGCAAGCTGCTGAAAAAGCGCCTGCAGAGTTGGGGCGAGCAGCTTGGTGAGGAGATCCGTCACAAGCCGGTGCCGGTGGCGCTGGAGCAGGAGTACCTGCTCTATCAGGCACACCGGCAGTTGCCGATGACCGAGCTGATTGGTCGCCTGCCCGGCCTACTGGAGTCGCTGGAGCAGTACAGCCCCTTCGCTGGGGAGGCACGATCCTTGGTGCGTCAGCTGACGGCCCACCCCACCGAGGGGCTGCGCCAGCTCTTTATCGACAAGTGGCGCGCCAGTCTGGTGGGGAGCCTGTTGCAGTTGCAGCAGCAGATCGCCGAAGCGGAGCGGGAGAAGCAGCGTCAGGAGATTGAAGATCAGCTGCTGGCGAGCCGCACCCTGGCCGATGCCCTCGACCCCAACCAGATCTCCGCTGGTGGTTTGTGGGATCTGGCGCAGGGGCACTGGCACAAGCGCAGTCTGGTGCTGGTCAAGCAATACGCCCGCATGTTGCAGCGCGAGCCCTTGCTGGCGGAGATTGCCGGCCTGCTCGGGCGCAGCGAGCGGGATCGCCGGGCGGAGGAGCAACCGGTGCCGCCGGTTCAGGTGCTGGAGCTGGAGCCCGCTCCCAGCGACGATGTGCCGGACGATCTGGTGGGTATCCATCAGGCGAACGATCTGATGCGGCTGCTGCCAAGTGAAGCTGTGATGCTGGGGCTACCGGAGCTGGAGCTGGAGTTCTACCGCCGCTATCTGGAGCGGCGTCTGCTCAGTTACCAGTCACGTGGCACCTTGCCGCGTCAGCGCATCATGCTGCGCACCCCGGAGCAGGGGGGGCAGCAGTTGCAGCAACGGGGCCCCTTTATCGTCTGTGTCGATACCTCCGGCTCCATGGGGGGATATCCCGAGGAGTGTGCCAAGGCACTGTTTCTGGCGTTGCTCAAGGTGGCGATGGATGAGAAGCGCGGCTGCTACCTGATGCTCTTCTCCACCGAGGTGGCGACCCTCGAGATCACCGCAGATACCGGGCTGGACAAGGCGGAGCGCTTCCTCTCCATGAGTTTTCACGGCGGTACCGATCTGGTGCCCTGCCTGGAAAAAGCGCTGGCCAAACTCGATGATCCCGCCTTTGCCAAGGCGGATGTGCTGGTCATCTCCGACTTTATCGCCCAGAGCCTGCCCCATCCCCTGCTCGATCAGATGAACCGCTATCGCCAGCGCCAGACCCGTTTTCACGCCGTCGCCATGTCCCGCCACGCCAAGCAGGCGCTGTTGCGGGTCTTTGACAACAGCTGGCTGCTCGATTGCGGCCTGCGCGGCCGGCTGCTGCGGCGCTGGCAGCATCACTAGTGACCGGGAGGGGGCAACCCTCTTGGGTTGTTATCCCGCCCCTCTTTTTCGCTGTGCGTCCCCACTTTCATTCCAACTCGATGATATCGCAGTAAAATGTGACTAGCCTGCTATTCGGGCTCTCTGTCCGGGTGATAGCCTTTACAACCATTGTTACAGGGGAAAAGATGATGATTTTCCGGCATCGGCTTGCCCGGTGCTCTTTCCCATTGATCCGGAGTGTGTATGAGCCGACTTGCCTTGCTGCTGTTGCTGGCGGTGTTCGGGCTGGCAGCCAAACCCTTGTCCCCCGAGCAGTTGGAAAATGAACTGGGAGGGATGGAGCGGGTCTACCAGCCGATCGAGTTGCTGCGCGAGCGTGTTGCCTGTTTGCAGCGGGACGGCAACGCTTATCCGCCGTCGCAGCAGATGCGGATCAGTCGTCTGGCTTGCTGGGCCCAATCGGCCGATGACATGCAGGAGTCCCGAACCGCCATCGCCAATGCGGAGCGGATGCTGGCTATTGCGCGCGAGCAGGGCGATGACGCTGCCGTGGCGGAGCTGACGATTTGCCGCGGCTGGTTCAATCAGCTGCTCGGCGAGGTAGCGAAGGCTCGTCACGATTACGATGAAGGGCTGCGGCTGGCAAGAGAGGCCGCCTTGCCAAAGCTGGAGGCGCTGGCGCTGGCACGCCGGGGGGCCATGCTGTCTTTTCAGGGGGTCTCAGGCCAGGGGCTGATGGATCTCACCAAGGCGCACAATATCTATGAGCAGCTGGGGTTGCCCACCTGGTATCACCAGGCGCAGCTCGAGATTGCAGCCACATTTCGTCGTATGGGCCTCTATGCCGAAGCGCTCGCCACCCTAAACCGGTTGAGCGAGCATTTTGCCAGAAGTCACGACGGGTTTGGCTCGGCAAGGCTAAGTGATCAACTCGCGATGGTCTATCTGCAGACCGGGCGTTATCAGGATGCGCTGGGCGAGCTTGAACGCAGTGCGGCCTTTTATAATCAGCCTCAATATCTGATTGAGCATGCCGAACGCATGGTGATGCAGGCCGAGGCTCTGCTTGGGCTGGATCGCCCTGCTGATGCCGGACGCTTGCTGGCACAAGCGGCGGAGGTGCTCTCTCCCGACGTTGACCCCATCCTCCACGCGCATCTCGAGCTGGTGCGGGCGAGGTTGAGAGTCGAAGAGCAGGAACCGGCGCCAGCCTTGCGTGCGCTTGAGAAGATTGAGCCGATTTTGAAGGTGGAAGGGCACGTGCGCTTTTTGCTCGAGCTCTACTGGGTGCGCAGCCGGGCGCTCGAGTTGCAAGGAGACTATCCGGCGGCGCTGGCCGCATTGCGGGAGCATCTGGTGCAAGAGCAGCGGCTTGATCAGCTGTTACGGGAACAGAGCACGGCCTGGGTTCGCGGCGAGTTCGAGCTGGCCCGTCAGGAGGGGGAGAACGAGCGACTGCGAGTCGAGCAGCGACTGCAGCAGCAGGAGCTGGAGCAGGTCAAGGAGCGTCGTTTCTGGCTGCTGGTGGTGATGGTGCTCTGCGGGGTACTGGCACTGCTGACGATGGGGTGGCTGCTTGATCGCAACCGTCGGATGCGTCGTCTGGCCTTTACCGATGAGCTGACCGGCATCAACAACCGCCGTCGGGTGCTACGGCAGGGCAGCGATATGTTGGCGCAGGCTCGCAGGCAGGACTCGCCATTTTGTCTGCTGGTGTTCGATATCGATCACTTCAAGCGGATCAACGATACCCTGGGACATCATCAAGGAGACAGGGTGCTGCAATGGGTCTCTCGGGCGGCAGAGCGTCAGTTGCGGCACCAGGATCAGTTGGGGCGTACCGGCGGAGAGGAGTTCTTGATCCTGCTGCCGGATACCAGCCTTGAAGAGGCGTGCCGGGTGGCTGAGCGGATCCGTCACACGGTCGCCAACCGGGCGCTGCCCGGCATGTCGTACCCGGTAACCATCAGTATCGGATGTGCCTCTCTGCGAGACGATGATCAGGATCTGGCGGCCCTGATCCAGCGTGCCGACAATGCGCTGTATCGTGCGAAAGAGGCGGGTCGCAACCGGGTGGAAACAGACGAGTGACGGGCTGGGTATTGTCACTCACCAGGGTGTCATCGCTATTGGGGAGCACACTGATACGGCGATGATGCTCGTCCCCTGCGCTCGTTCTTGCCTGCGATGACAGATTGGCAAGCGCGAGCGCAGAAGACCGTCAGAAGGGCTTTATGCCCAGGCGCTGCCGCCATTGAGATGAAGCACTTCACCATTCATGTTGTTATTGCTCATCAGGAACAGCGCGGCCTGCGCATAATCCTCTCCCTCTCCCAAGCGCTTCAACGGCAGGCTTTGCGCCACTGCGGCCACTTTTTGTGGGTCATTGCCCAGCGCTTTAAGCAGCATGGGAGTGCGCATGGGGCCCGGGTTGATGACGTTGATCCGACGGGGGGTCAGCTCGGTAACCAGACTGTGAGCCAGCGTTTCAACCGCGCCAGCTGCAACGGCAGGGAGTGCTTTACCCGGTTGTGGGCGGCGTGTCACCATCCCGGACGTGAGCACGATGGAGCCGCGTTCGGACAGTTTGGGTGCTGCGGCGCGGATCGCATGAACACTTCCCCAGAAGCGGCTGTCCATGTTGATTTTCAAGTCTTCGATGGCAGCGGTGAGAAAGCTGCCTGGTCGCATGACGGCGGCGGTAATGACGAGATGATCCAGCGAATCCAGCTGGTTGAAAAAGTGATTGACGGAGTCAACGTCGAGAATATCCAGTTGATGGCCACTGGCACTTGGGCCCAGTTCAGCCAGCGCAGTGGCAAGCTGCTCACGGCTGGAACCGCCGATAATGACCTTGGCGCCTTGCTCGATCGCTTGGTGGGCGGTGGCCAGGCCAAGACCCGAGGTACCACCGATAATGACGATCTGTTGATTGTGCAGGGTGGAATGTTTCATGTAATGACCTCTCCATTATGTAGATACGATTTACATATTTGTAGCTGGATAGGGAAAGTCCAAGTATGAAAATTTATCAAGAGTGGTTGTTGCTGGCATGGGGAGGAGGCCAAGTCCACGTGGTCCGGATGTTGCCATCCGATTCGGAGTGTTTGATTTTCTGTTCAGTTGGAACCTGTGGAACGGCTGAGCGGCCAAATTATCATCTCTTGTCAGGCTGGGTATTTTTCACTCGCGCGGGTATAATGTCGCGCAATTTTGCTTTGACTCAGGCGAGAAGACCCATGTAACGCAACCCTCCTCCCTCTCTCCACCAGGTTGGCAACACGCCAGCTGGCGTGGCTTTCGTTGCGTATACATGTGCCGTGAGCGGCATTCCGGATTTATTCCCACGGTGGCTGATGCCACCGCTCAATAGAAGAACGTTGAATTATGTCAGCTGAATTTCTGAGTGAAGTCTCCAAGAGACGCACTTTTGCGATCATTTCGCACCCGGATGCGGGTAAAACCACCATCACCGAGAAAGTCCTGCTGTTCGGACAGGCCATTCAGCGCGCCGGTACCGTCAAGGGCCGTGGCTCGGGCCAGCACGCCAAATCCGACTGGATGGAGATGGAGAAGCAGCGTGGTATCTCCATCACCACCTCGGTGATGCAGTTCCCCTATGCCGATTGTCTGGTCAACCTGCTTGACACCCCGGGTCACGAGGACTTCTCCGAAGATACCTACCGTACCCTGACCGCGGTCGACTGCTGCCTGATGGTCATCGATGCCGCCAAGGGTGTTGAAGACCGGACCCGCAAGCTGATGGAAGTCACCCGTCTGCGTGATACCCCCATCCTCACCTTTATGAACAAGCTGGACCGTGAAGTGCGCGATCCGATGGAAGTGATGGACGAGGTGGAGCGCGAGCTGAAGATCATGTGCGCCCCGATCACCTGGCCTATCGGCTGCGGCAAATCCTTCAAGGGTGTCTATCACCTCTACAAGGATGAGACATATCTCTATCAGAGCGGTCAGGGCCACACCATCCAGGAGAAGCGGGTGGTCAAGGGGCTGAACAACCCGGATCTGGATGCCGCCGTCGGCGAAGATCTGGCTCAGCAGCTGCGTGACGAGCTGGAACTGGTGCAGGGCGCCTCTCCCGAGTTCGATCACGATGCCTTTATCGCTGGCGAGATGACCCCGGTCTTCTTCGGTACCGCACTGGGTAACTTCGGTGTTGACCACATGCTGGATGGCCTGACCGACTGGGCGCCGTCTCCCATGCCGCGCAAGGCCGAGAGCCGCGAAGTGGTAGCGACCGAGGAGAAGTTCTCCGGCTTCGTGTTCAAGATCCAGGCAAACATGGATCCGAAACACCGCGACCGTATCGCCTTTATGCGTATCGTATCAGGCACCTACAGCAAGGGCATGAAGATGCGCCACGTGCGTATCGGCAAGGATGTGAACATCTCCGACGCCGTGACCTTTATGGCTGGTGACCGTGAGCAGGCGGAAGACGCCTTCGCCGGTGACATCATCGGTCTGCACAACCACGGCACCATCCAGATCGGTGACACCTTCACCCAGGGTGAAGATCTCAAGTTCACCGGTATCCCGAACTTTGCGCCGGAACTGTTCCGCCGCATCCGCCTGCGCGATCCGCTCAAGCAGAAGCAGCTGCTCAAGGGGCTGGTGCAGCTCTCCGAAGAGGGGGCGGTGCAGGTGTTCCGTCCGCTGATCAGCAACGATCTCATCGTCGGTGCGGTCGGTGTGCTGCAGTTTGACGTGGTGGTTTCGCGCCTCAAGAGCGAGTACAACGTCGAGGCCATCTACGAGGCGGTCAACGTCTCCACCGCCCGCTGGGTGGAAGGGACCGATGTCAAGAAGTTCGAAGAGTTCAAGCGCAAGAACGAGGTCAACCTGGCCCTCGATGGTGGTGACAACCTCACCTATATCGCACCGACCATGGTCAACCTGCGCCTGGCCCAGGAGCGTCACCCTGACGTCCAGTTCCGCCAGACCCGCGAGCACTGATAAGTGCTTGCCTGCTCGGCAGACAAGATAAAAGAGACCCCGCTTCGGCGGGGTCTCTTGTTTTGTGCCGTTTTGCCTGTTTAAGGAGGGATGCAGGGGGTAATGATTCAGCATATACCAGTCGCAAGCAGCCCTCACCCTAGCCCTCTCCCAGAGGGAGAGGGAACCATCAGAGGTCTGCCTGAAAGGTCGCGGAAGTGTTTTTGCCCCCTTCTCCCCTTGCGGGAGAAGGGTTGGGGATGAGGGAGCTACCCCAGTGTCAGCACCATGCAGATCTCGCAATCCCCGTGGCCGGTGCAGCCAAGGGGGCCGGGCAGGTGTTCAAAGCCCAGTGATTCGTAGAGGCTGGTGGCCTCGCGCAGTACTTCGGTGGTCTCCAGATAACAGCGTCGATAGCCCAAACCACGAGCGGCATCCAGTGCCTGCAATACCAGCCGTTTGCCAAGGCCCAGTCCGCGCAGGGCGGGCATAAAGTACATCTTCTGCAGCTCGCAGACTCCCTCTTCTCCTGCCAATGGCGCGATACCACCACCGCCGAGGATGGAACCGTCCGGTCCTTCGATGACCCAGTAGCGACTCTTCTTCCCCTGATAGCTCTGGGAGAGGGTGTCGAGATTGGGATCCGAGACCCCATACCCCTTGTCTGCGGTGAGACCATATTCGGCCGAGACGGCGCGGATCACCAAGGCGATCTGGGCATTGTCCGCTGCCGTGATGGGGCGGATCTGGTAACCCCGCTGGCGACGGGCGCGGGAGAGGGCGCTGCGATAGAGCCGCAGCCCTTGCCATAACTGCTCCCGCTCGGGCAGGCTCAGCTGCGCCAGCATCTCTTCCATCGCCCCGTCCATCTCCCGGTGCAACTCCAGCAGCATCCCCTGACCGTTGACGGTGAGGCGGGCCTCCTTGCTGCGCCCATCGGAGGGGTGCGGGTGCCAACTGATGAGCTCCCGCTCGGCGAGGCGGGCCAGCGGACGGCTGGCGTTGGATTTGTCGATGTGCAGCTTTTCTGCCAGCTGCTGATTGGTGGCCGGGGCGTTTTCCAGCTCGATCAGCAGGTGAGCCTCGATGGGGGTGAGGGCCAGATTGCCGCACTGCTGGGAGAGCATGCCGAGTTCGCGAACCAGATCGCGCGACAGGGCGCGCAGGGGACGGGGATCCATGTCGTGGTTTCCTTTTTAGTTGTGCATGACAACTAAAATAGCGTAAAAGTTGTAATTCGCAACCTTTTGCTGTGATGACTTGCAGAATATGAGGTGAGCGGCAGCCCCGTTGATTGGGCCGCCGCAGGTTGGGGCGGTCGTCAGGCGGCGGCTCTGATAGCCAGCTCCGGGCGGCGGGAGAAGCAGCGGGCGAGCAGCAACATGGTGGCGACGCCTATGGTGCCCAGCACCAGCCAGGGGAGGGCCGGTTGTCCCTGTTGCAGCGAGAAGTCATAGAGGGAGCCGCCGCCCACATAGCCGGTCATGCCTCCCAGCGCCAGTCCGAGGCGGCTGAAGCCCATGTAGCTGCCGCGGGCTGTGGGGTTGGCCAGCCGGGTCATCAGGGTCTCCCGGGCCGGTTCACAGATGATGATCCCCAGATAGAAGCAGGCCAGCAGTACGAAGATGCCGGAGAGGGTGCTGACAAAGGCGACCAGCCCGATCCCCACGGTCATCAGCAGGATACCTGCCATCAGCCGGCTCTCCAGCCGATAGCGCCGCTCGCTGAAACGGGCGAGAGGATAGAGCAGCGCCAGTGACAGCGCCGTTTCCAGGCTGTACATCCAGCCCACTGCCGTGGTGGTGCCGGAGAGCTGCTTGACCAGAATGGGGAAAATCAGCATCACCTGTACCCACAGCATGTAGTAGCCGCTCAGGATCAGTACCAGTCGGCAGAAGGCGCGATCTGCCAGCACCTGTCCCAACCCTTCCCGCATCGGAGTCGGTTTGACCGAGAGGCGGTAGGCGGGCAGCAGGGTCCAGTTGCAGAGTGCTGCCAGGGTGAAGAGCCCGGCGCCCAGCAGGCAGACGTAGGTGAAGTCAAAGCGCAGCAGCCAGCTGCCGAGCAGGGCACCGGTGACGGCTCCCGCGCTCTCCAGCATCATCAGCAGGGAGATAAAGCGGCCCCGCTCATGGGGACGGGTAAATTTGATCACCAGTGCCGCCCGTGGTGGGTCGAACAGGCAACCGCCCAGTCCAGAGAGGAAGCAGGAGAAAATCAGCATGGCGCCGCTGTCGGCCCAGGCCAGGGTGGCAAAGCCGACGGCGCGCAACAGCATGCCGGTGACAATGAGCGGGCGGGCGCCAAAGCGGTCAGCGAGTGAGCCGCCGAAGATCCCCAGACCCTGCTGGGTCAGCTGGCGCAGGCCGAGGGCCAGCCCCACCAGACCGGCGGCCCAGCCGAGCTGGTCGACGAAGCGCAGGCTGATCATCGGCATCACCACAAAGAAACCCAGGATCACCAGTGTGGTATCCAGCGCCAGAAACCAGCGTCCCCAAAACCTCGCCCTATCGACCATAACGCCCTCTCATTCACAGATACCTTCATTCTGGAGAGGGTTTAGATATAGTGGTAGACGACAACTACCTATATTTCATATTAGGATTATTTATGTCTATGGATTTGGACGATCTGCAATTGCTGCTGGATGTGGCCGAGCTGGGCAGTTTTAGTCAGGCGGCGGCCATTCGTGGCTGGTCACAGCCGCTGGTGAGCCAGCGGATTGCCCAGCTGGAGGAGAGCCTCGGGGCGCCGCTGTTTCAGCGCCATCGGCGTGGGGTGACGCCGACCCGCGCCTGCGAGGAGTTTCTGCCATCGGCCCGTTCGGCGCTGGCGATCCTGAGCGAAGGGCGGCTGGCACTGCAGGGGGCGCCGGCGCTGCCTTGTATCCGTCTCTCCAGCCTGCCATCCCTCACTTCGGTGGTGTTTGGCTCGCTATTGATGGAGCTGGTGGACGAGCCGTTCGAGATCCGCTGCACCACGGATCACTCCGGCGAGATCATGCAGTCGCTGCTGACCGGCGAGGCAGATATCGGCTTTGTGCTCAAGCGCCCGCCGGTTGCGGGTTTGCAGATGGAGCTGCTCTGCTGCTCCCCCATTATCGCTATCGCTTCGCCATTGCATCCGCTGGCCGGTTGTCACGGCCTCACCCTGGAGGATCTTGCCGACCAGCGGCTGGCGCCTCAGGTGTGGGGGCCTGGGTGTGACGTCTTTATCCAGCAGTTGCGGCGGCTACGGAGGGCGGCCAGCCCCCTGCATGCGGTGCAGCCCGCCAGTGCGGCGCGGGATCTGGCGCTGGAACACGGGTTTATCACCCTGATGCCGGAGCTGGCCATCAAGCGGGATCTGGAGGTGGGGCGGCTGGTCAGGCTCGATGTGCGCAACCTGCCGCAAGAGCATTGGGATGTGATGATGGCGTGGCGCGGTGGCAAGCGACCCAACCCGGCCCGGGAAACCGTGTTGGCCACCGCCCGCGCGCTGGCGAAACGGTGGCGCAATGAGTAGAACGATGCGGGACAAGGCCCGCATCGGGTGGATCAGTAGCTGGCCTTGAGGGTCACGCCACTGAACGCGGAAAACCCTGACAGCTGCACATGCCAGGTACCCGCCTTGGGATTGGTGAAGGAGCAGCTTTCGTTGTTACCGCCCTTGTAGGGACGGCAGTCATAACTGCTGCTGGTGGGGGCGCTGCCAAAGCGGACGTAGAGGTCGGCATCACCGGTACCGCCGCTGCTGCTGATCTGCAGCGACCTGGTGCCAGCTGGTACGTTCAGGGTGTAGTTGAGCTTGCCACCCTTGCTGGCGGCGAGGTTGCTCACCGGCACGCTGTTTTGCAGTACATTGTCACTCGGTGGCGGCGTGGTGCCGCAGCTGGCATCGACCCCGACGGTCTGGAAGGCACGCGCCACATCCGCCTGGCTGTAACCCAGATCGGCGGTCGCCCGGCTGACGCCGCAGGCCCCTTGCTGGTAGTTGGTGTTGGCGCCCCAGTAGAGGCGGTTAGCCAGCACGAACACTTCAAATGCCTTGCGGGTGTTCCAGCCGCTGCTGTTGGCCAGCAGATAGAAGGCGCGGTTATAGACCCCGGAGCTGTGGTGTACATCCATCCCCTCCTGATAATCCGCCGCATGGCCGATGGAGCTGCCATCACGGGTCGGATCCTCGAAGTAGCGCAGGGAGCCGTTGCCCTTGAAGATCTGGGCGCCGACCAGCCAGTCGTTACTCCCCTTCATGTAGAACTCGGCCGCTTCCCCCGCCATGTCGGAGAAGGCCTCGTTGATGCCGCCGGATTGTCCTGAATAGATCAGCCCGGAGTTCTGCTCGGTGAAGCCGTGGCTCACCTCGTGGGCCGCCACATCGAGGCTCACCAGCGGGTGGAAGGTGGTAGCTCCGTCACCGAAGGTCATCTGGCTGCCATCCCAGAAGGCGTTCTCGTAATTCTTGCTGTAGTGAACCCGCATCTTCAGTTTGAAGGTGAGGGGCGCCGTGTTGTACCAGTTGCGGTACATGTCGAACACCACGTTGCCGAAGTAGTGGGCGTCGTTGAGGGGCGAGTAGGCGCCGTTGATCTCCTTGACCCGGTTCTCCGGGCAGGTGAACTGGTGGATGGCACCGCCTGAGGTGGCGTGGTTGAGGTTGATGGTATCGACGTTGGGGCTGGTCATCCGGCAGTTGTCATCCACGATGAGCGGGCCAAAGTCGGCGCCGTAAAAGTATTTGCCGGTCTTGATGTTGCCCCCGGGGCCGGTGGCGTCCTTGTGGTTGATCCCCTCCCAGCGTTTGAGCTCCTCACCGCTCTGGGCATCAAGAATGACGAAGGGGCGGCTTGGCTTGTCACCTTCGGCGATGAAGGAGACCTGATAAACCAGCCGGGCCAGCCCGTTCTCATCCTGCATCACGTAGAGTTTGACCTGCTCGTTGCTCCCCTTGCTACCCGCCTTGGCCTTGCTGGCGGCATCCTGTGGCGAGAGGGTGGCGGCCGGGCTTGCCACATCCTGATCGATCTGGCGCAGCATGCGCCCGCTGGCCTGTTGCAGCTGGCCGTTCAGGCTCTTGTCAGCTACCACCACCTGACCCATTACCGGGATGCCGTTCCAGACCTGCTCGTAGCGGATCCGCTGCTGGCCGTTGGGCAGCTTGACCACCCGTACCTGACGAAACTCGCCATCTTCCAGCTGCAAGGTACCACTCGCGGCACTGAGGCCTGTCATGGCCCGGATGCCGTTTGCCGTTACGTTGATCTCTACCTCTTGCGCCGCCAGTGCGGCGCTTCCCCAGCAAGCCAGCGCAACGGCCAGATAAATTTTATTCATCTCTTCTTTCCTTAAATCGATGAGGTTGATAAACCGACCGAAGGTCGGGCGTTTTGAAGCTAGTGCCGGTGGGGGAAAGTGCCCCCTGTCAAAAGTGACAGCGCAGCACAAAGGGGTAGCAGGATCAGCCAAAGTGCCGTTTGGGGGCATTCTTCGGCGCCATGTGGAGAGCATTATCCTGTTTCAGACACCCACCCTCCTCTTTTGAGGGAGGAGAGAACGCACGCTGTGACCCTCTGCGAGACCTGCCGGAGGAGGGCCGTAAAAGTGGCTGGCGCGGCCAGTGGCGATTGGCTACATTGGGTGCTGGTTCGCGATTTGAGCACTGATTTGAAAGGAGAATCCCATGTTTTCATGGCAGTTGGACGACGAGCTTGCGCTGCTCTTCTTGCAGCCCGATATGGCGAGCGAACTGTTTGCCCTCTGCAATGACAACCGGGAGTACCTCTCCCAGTGGCTACCCTGGCCGCCACTGATCCAGCGCCCCGTTGACAGCGCCCTCTTCATTCGCAGTGCCATCGAGAAGTTCGCCCGCGGCGAGGGGCTCACCACTGCCATCGAGTATCAGGGGGAGGTGGTGGGGGTCATAGGTTACAACAGCATCGATCACGACCTTGGCAAGGTGGTCATCGGTTACTGGCTGGCGGAGCGCTGGCAGGGTAACGGCATCATCACCCGGGCCTGTCAGGCCCTGATCCACCACGCCTTCGAGGAGATGGGGATGGAGAAGGTGGAGATCAGCGCCGCCACCGATAACGAGCCCAGCAGGGCTGTTTGTGAACGGCTCGGGATGCAGCTTGAGGGGGTGACCCGGCGCGCAGAGCGGCTGGGCAACCGGATTGTGGACCATGCCCACTACAGCCTGCTGCGCGATGAGTGGTTAAGGCAGAGGGAGTCCTGATGGCGCTGCCACATATCAAGACGGCCCGCACCCACCTGACCATACTGTCGCCGGATCAGGCCCCCATGATGCTCGACTTCTACCGGCGCAACCGTGACCATCTCACCCCCTGGGAGCCGCTTCGGGACGAGCACTTTTACACCCTATCTTACTGGCATGCCCGGCTGCAGGACAGCTACAGCCAGTTCTTCAACGGCACCGGCGTAAATCTGGTGGCTCTCGATCCGGCTGGCGAGCGGGTGATCGCCACCTGTAACTTCAGCAATATCCTGATGGGGGTCTTCAAGGCGTGTCATCTGGGCTACGCCATCGACCAGCAGCATCAGGGGCAGGGGGTGATGGGAGAGGTGCTGTCAGCCGCCATCGACTACCTGTTTCGGGAGCACGATCTGCATCGCATCATGGCTTGCTATATGCCAGCCAATCAGCGCAGTGGCGCCTTGCTGGAGCGGCTCGGCTTCGAGCGGGAGGGGTTTGCACGGGCGTATCTGATGATCAATGGCCGCTGGGAGGATCACATCCTCACCTCGCTGATTAATCCGGCGCCCTGAACGACAGATAAAAAACGGGCCCGAAGTTGCCTTCGGACCCGTCTTCGAATGAGGTGCAGGCTTAGTTGGCCTTGGCATCGCTCACTGCAGCTTCAACCTTGGTAGCGGCTTCGGTAGCAGCTTTTTCTACGGTTGCAGTCGCTTCGGAGGTGGCCTTCTCTACGGTAGAGGTGGCTTCGCTAGCGGCTTTTTCTACAGTGGCAGCAACTTCGGCGGCCGGAGCAGCAGCAGGAGCAGCAGCAGGAGCGGCAGCTTTTTCTTCTTTCTGACCGCAAGCAGTCAACATCAGACCCAGGATACCGGCTACCAGTACTTTGTTCATGTGCATTCCCTCAAAAAAAGATGGAGAGATGGTCTGTGCAACCATCACAGCGCCCACCGTTGCCCGGTATTGAAACAAGAAGCCGGGAGGCAGCAGGCGGGCGCAATATAGCCCCATTAGTTACCGATGAAAACGGATATCACAATGACATTTTTTCGTGCCGTGGATAAAAAGCTCCACTGCAACGACTGATATCAATACAAGATGCCGTTAAATGGCACTAATTGCACAATAAAACACCGCTTTTCTGCCATCTCGTGGCGGTTTAACAAGGTCAAGGTTGGTCAATAGCGGCCGATGATCCGCACCTTAGTCAGACAGCTTCTGACAGGGCAGCCGTTTTCCCTCAAGGTGGCTCTGACGGGCCAGATCCAGCAGCGCCATCACCGCCAGCGCTTCACTTGCTGGCACCGGGTTACTCCCTTCGCCCTTGATGGCGGAGCAGACACCGCGATAGTAGGCGCCATAATTCCCCGCCTCACCCACCACGCTCTGCTGCTGTAATTGACCATCGACAATGCGGCTGAGCTGACCGGGTTCGCTATCCATGCCCCAATCCGCTGCTGGTGGCCGCTTGCCCAGCTTGAGCTGATCTTCCTGCACATCCATACCGAATTTCACGAACGAACCCTGGCTGCCGTGAATGACAAAGCGCGGCATGGTGGCCGAGACCAGACAGCTGCCATGCAGAATAACCCGCAGAGCACCGTAACCCAGCACCACATGGAAGTAGTCGTCCGCCAGTGCGCCGGGGCGTTGCTCGGCCAGATCGGCCTGCAACCAGTCCGGCTGGCCGAACAGCTGCAGCGCCTGATCCAGTACATGGGGGCCGAGATCGAACCAGAGGCCGGAACCCAGGCCACCCGCTTCGCGCCAGCGCTGGCGCACTTCTGGGCGATAGCGATCGAAGTGTGACTCGAACTGGGCGATCTGCCCCAGCATCCCCTCGGCAATCAAACGGCGCACGGTGAGAAAATCCCCGTCCCAGCGCCGATTGTGGAAGATGCTGAGCAGCCGCTGCTGCTTTTCGGCCAGTTCGACCAGTGCTTTCGCTTCTGCCAGATCCAGTGCAAAGGGCTTGTCGATCACCACATGTTTGCCTGCCAGCAGCGCCTGGCGGGCGAGGGGGGCGTGGGTGTCGTTGGGGGTGGCGATCACCACCAGATCGACGGTCTCATCGCTTAGCACCTCCTCCAGTGAACCGACTCGGCAGCCGGGCAGATCGGCCTGCACCTTGGCGGCATCGCGGCTTACCACCCAACTCAGGGACAAGCTCGGCGTGGTGGAGAGGAAGGGGGCGTGGAAGGTCTTGCCTGCAAAGCCATAGCCCACCAGGGCTGCGTTGAGAGTGTGGCTCATCGGGAGTTCTCCGCTGACATCGAGTGAGTGGGGTTGCCATCGCAGGCTCTCTGCCGGATGGCCATTCGTTGTAAAGGCGATACAAACGAGAAGGGGGCCGATGGCCCCCCGAATGTGCCCATCAGAGCACAGGATTTATTGCAAACACAAGCGGCGGCCGCGCCGGGTCATCAGCATCACCAGAGGCGGCAGCAGTAGCCACATATGCAGTGCCAGCTGGCTGAGCGGGTCGTGCATCAGGGCGCCGGTCAGACCAACTAGGGCGCCGGAGCCGCTCATCTGGAACAGGCCGAGCAGGGCGGCGGCGGTACCGGCGCAGTGGCCGAACGGTGCCAGCGCCATCCCGGCAGCCGAGCCCAGAATCATGGCAAAGCCGATGCTGGAGAGGAATACCGGCCCCATCATCGCCAGCGGATGTTCGATGTGCATGGCCAAAGTCAGGGTTATGGCCGAGAGCATCAACACCAGCAGGCCGATGCGCAGGGTGCGCCTTGGCCCCACCTTGGCGATAAAGCGCGGCGCCATGAAGCAGGCCAGGATGTTGAGCGCGGCGTTGGCGGTAAACCAGTAGCTAAAGCCGCTCATATCGAGCCCCAATTTCACCATCAGCTGCACCGGTGCGGCGGTGACATAAGCGAGGATCACCGCCATCGCCAGCATGCACAGCGCCGCGTTGAACAGGAAGCTGGGGGAGCGTAGTACCGGGCTGTAGCGAGACCAGCTGATGAGGACCCCTTCACTGCGGGTCTCCTCCGGGCGGGTCTCCGGCATCCGCCACATCAGCCAGCAGCCGACGATGAGCGCATAACCGGCCATAAACCAGAAGTTGGCAGACCAGCCCGCCTTGGCGGTGAGCCAGCCACCGAGCAGGGGCGCCAGCGCAGGAATAAAGCAGATGGCGCCATTGAGATAGGAGATCATCTGACCGCTCTTTTTCGGGCCGTAGCTGTCACGTACCACCGAGAAGGCGGCGACCGAGGTGGCGCAGGCGCCGAAGCCCTGCAGCACTCGCGCCAGCATCAATTCGCCGAGGCTGGCGGCAAAACCGGCCCCCAGCGCGCTCAGGCCATAGAGCAGCACGCCGCCCAGCGCGATAGGCTTGCGACCGTAGCGATCGGCCAGCGGGCCAACAAGCAGTTGCCCCAGCCCCATGCTGAACAGGAACCAGGTGATGGTGCCCTGCATCAGGGTTACTTCGGCGCCCAGCTGCTCGGCCATCTGCGGAATGGCGGGCAGGTAGATGTCGATAGCCAGCGGACTGAACAGCACCAGTAGTACGAGTAAAAGTATCAATGGCATCTGTCACCTCTTTAGTCAGCCAGGTTAATGAATTGGGGCGCGAGTCTACTGACTCACAGTAATGAATAGAAATGGTATTTAATCACTTTGGTTATTCCATTATGGAAACATGTATTAAAAAGCTGGTTATTCGATGGCGGCAAATCCCCCGCAACCCCATCACAGCGGGTGTAATTGACGCTTTTACTAAACGCTTGCGCCGCATAGAATGCGCAGATTATTTTTGCGGAGGTGCTCGATGAACAAGCTTGTCCTGGCAACAGGTAACCAGAAAAAGGTGAAGGAATTGGCCGCCATGCTGGCCGATATGAAGATCCAGGTGATCCCACAGAGCGAGTTTGCGGTCTCCGATGCCGATGAGACCGGCACCACCTTCGTCGAGAATGCCATCATCAAGGCCCGCCACGCCGCCCGCATTACCGGTCTGCCCGCCGTGGCCGATGACTCCGGTCTGGAAGTCGATCTGCTGCAAGGGCGCCCCGGCGTCTACTCCGCCCGCTTTGCCGGTGTGGGTGCCGGCGACAAGGCCAACATCGAGAAGCTGCTCGGCGAGCTGCAAGGTGCCCCCGAGTACCTGAAGAGCGCCCGCTTCTGGTGTGTGCTGGTCTATATGCGCCACGCCGATGATCCCACCCCCATCATCTGTCAGGCGAGCTGGGAAGGGATGATCATCGACGAACCGCGCGGTCAGCACGGGTTCGGCTATGACCCGGTATTCTTCGTGCCGGATCACGACTGTACCGCCGCCCAGATGCCCGCCGAGCTGAAGAACCAGCTGAGCCATCGCGGTCAGGCGCTGGCCAAGCTCAAAGCGGCGCTGGCTGCGGCGCACTGAGTCACTTCGCCACCTTGTCGGTTACACACGGTCAATTACACATAGTCATCTACAATGGGGGCCTTGAGCCCCCGTTTTATTGGAAGCCCCATGCTGCAACTGCCGCCGCTCTCTCTCTATATTCATGTGCCCTGGTGCGTCCAGAAGTGCCCTTACTGTGACTTCAACTCCCATGCCCAGAAGGGGGAATTGCCTCATCTAGAATATGTCGCTGCCCTGCTGGAGGATCTGGATCAGGATCTGAAGTGGGCGCAGGGGCGGCCGCTCTCCTCGATCTTTATCGGCGGCGGCACCCCTAGCCTGTTGATGGTGGAGGCGATGCAAACCTTGCTGGACGGGGTGCGGGCCCGCATTCCGCTCACCGCAGATTGCGAGATCACCATGGAGGCGAACCCGGGCACGGTGGAGGCGGACAAGTTCGCCGGTTTCCAGCGCGCCGGCATCAACCGTATCTCCATCGGGGTGCAGAGCTTCCAGCAGGAGAAGCTGACCCGCCTCGGCCGCATTCACGGCCCGGAAGAGGCGCGCAAGGCCGCCGCACTGGCCCATGCCATCAAGTTGCCTACCTTCAATCTGGATCTGATGCACGGTCTGCCGGATCAGAGTCTGGATGACGCCCTTTATGACCTGCAGCAGGCTATCGACTGCGCCCCGCCGCACCTCTCCTGGTATCAGCTCACCATAGAGCCGAACACAGCATTTGCCTCCAAACCGCCCAAACTGCCGGAAGATGACACCCTGTGGGATATCTACGAGCAGGGCCACGCCATGCTCACCGCCAGCGGTTATCGCCAGTACGAGATCTCGGCTTACGCCAAAGAGGGCTATCAGTGCCATCACAACCTCAACTACTGGCGTTTCGGCGACTATCTGGGGATCGGCTGTGGCGCCCACGGCAAGGTGACCGATCTCGCTAATCAACAGATCCTGCGCACCGCCAAGGTGAAGCATCCGAAAGGGTATCTGGACAAGAGTCGCCCCTATCTGGACGAGCAGTGGCAGGTGACGGCAGACGATCTGCCGCTCGAATACTTTATGAACCGCTTCCGCCTGTTTGAACCGGCCCCCAAGGCGGAGTTCGAGGCCTATACCGGCTTGCCGCTGGAAAGGGTAGAGACGGTGCTCGCCATCGCCCAAAGCAAGGAGCTGATCGAGGATTTGGGGGATAGCTGGCAGCTCACTTCTCTCGGCCATCGCTATCTCAACGTGCTGCTCGAACTGTTTATGGATGAGTGAAAACTGGCTCACGATCTGGCTGCGAAGCCGTGATCAAGGTTCATGCGCTGCTCGGAAGCCTCACGTATCTCTATACGCTCCGGTTCCTGCGCTGCTCTTCACCTCGCTGACAGCTTCTCGCAACAGGTCGTGAGGCAGTTTTGGCGAACCGTGTTTCGAGATAACAATCAGGGCGCCAATGGCGCCCTGATTGTTTATGGTCGGTAGAAACCCGCTCAGCAGCAGACGCGGATCATCTGCTGTTGGCCGGGCTCCCACCGCTTGCCAAATTTGGCCTTGCGCTGGTAACTCCCCTTGCCCTTCTTGTTGCGCTCGACCCGGCTGCGAAACAGGGGATCGGAGAGCAGGGCGTGCAGATGGTTATCCTTTATCTCGCCGCGCTGGTGGGCATAGTTGCCCCCTTGCGCATTTTCCTCACGGGGGAGGGCGGGTTGGTCGACCCGGATCTTGGCCATGATGGCTCCTCTTCTTTTCTCTTGGTGTGTTGATTCTTGTGTCTGGATGGCGGTTTTCACTGCGGGCGCCTGTTCAGGCTAGCGCCCGGCAACCGGATGCACTTGCACCGGTTAAAAACGCGGCGATTTTGTCACCAAATCGCCGCCGGAGCAATGCGTCGGGCGCGCCGAGTCAGTCACACTGAGCTAGGCACGCTCAGTCAGGCATACCATGTCAGCCGTGAACCGGGTCATGCTGGTTGTGGCTGTGATGCTCGTGATGGGCCGGGGCGCCAGATTCCAGCGTCTCGAGGATGGCGCAGTGCTCGGCCGAGCGCGGCCCGCCACAGCAGATATTGGAGAGCTCGCGCAGATTGTCGCGAAAGCGGGTCAGTTCGATGATCTTCTGCTCCACCTGGGCCAGCTTGGTGTCGGCCACTGCTTTCACCTCCTGACAGGTGACTTTGGCCTTGTTGGTATCGAGGTCGAGCAGCTCGCCAATATCGGCCAGCGAGAATCCGACCGACTTGGCGCGGATAATAAACTCCAGCCGCCGCTTGTCCTGTTCGCTGTAGAGGCGGTAGCCGGATTCGTTGCGGATCCCCGGTGAGATAAGCCCGTTCTTCTCGTAAAAACGCAGGGTATCTGCCTTGACCCCGCACGCCTTGGCCAGTTCACCGATCCGATACATGCTCTCTCTCCCCTTGAATGTATGCCGCCACAAAAACCGGAATCCACTATCACCCCTTTGCCCATGGATTGCCAGCCAAGGGCATAAAAGGGGCAGATAAACATCTCCTGGCGACCCTTTTTCCCATAAAACACTGAAAGTGCAAACGTTTCGAGAAAATCAAGTGGAAAACGTTTAACGCCGCGCCAAATAAGGCTTTGCTGTTTCAAAAAATCCACCACAGGTCACATTTTTTGTGTAGAATACGCGCCCATAACAGAGCGCCGCACCAAGCGGGCATTTCCTAAAACGCTTTTGCCGGATGTCGGGGCGAGAGTGGTTTGCGAAATCCCCCACTTCCATTTATTTGGGGACTCTCTGTGTTGAGCCTCGCCTCCCATGGAACGGTCCCCGTTATGTTGAGGACGATAGTGTGATGGAACAAGCTCGACCCATTCGCCGTGCACTGCTGAGTGTGTCTGACAAAACTGGCATTCTGGAATTTGCCAAGGCACTCAACGAGCGTGGTGTTGCCCTGCTCTCCACGGGCGGTACCGCCAAGCTGCTTGGCGAGGCGGGTCTGCCGGTGACCGAGGTCTCCGACTACACGGGTTTCCCTGAAATGATGGATGGCCGGGTCAAGACCCTGCATCCCAAGGTTCATGGCGGCATCCTCGGCCGTCGGGATCAGGATGACGCCATCATGGCCCAGCACGCTATCTCCCCCATCGACATGGTTGTCGTCAACCTTTACCCCTTTGCTGCCACCGTGGCCAAAGCGGGCTGCACTCTGGCCGATGCGGTCGAGAACATCGACATCGGCGGCCCGACCATGGTGCGCTCTGCCGCCAAAAACCATAAAGATGTTGCTATCGTCGTCAAAGCTGCCGACTATGATCGGGTTATTCGCGAGATGGATGCCAACGGCAACAGCCTGAAACTGGCGACCCGTTTCGATCTTGCCATCGCTGCCTTCGAGCACACCGCTGCCTACGATGGCATGATCGCCAACTATTTCGGCACCATGGTGCCCTCTTATGGCGACAACAAGGAGGGTGACGAGGAGTCCCGTTTCCCGCGCACCTTCAACAGCCAGTTCATCAAGAAGCAGGACATGCGTTACGGCGAAAACAGCCATCAGGCTGCCGCCTTCTACGCCGAAGAGCATGCTGCTCCGGGTTCCGTCTCCAGCGCTATCCAGCTGCAGGGCAAGGCGCTCTCCTACAACAACATCGCCGATACCGATGCTGCGCTGGAGTGTGTGAAGGTGTTCGACGAGCCGGCCTGCGTCATCGTCAAGCATGCCAACCCCTGCGGCGTGGCCATCGGTAGCGACCTGCTGAGTGCCTACGATCGTGCCTACCAGACCGACCCCACCTCCGCCTTTGGCGGCATCATCGCCTTCAACCGCGAGCTGGATGGCGCCACCGCCAAGGCCATCGTCGAACGTCAGTTCGTCGAGGTGATCATCGCCCCGACCGTCAGCCAGGAGGCCCGAGATGCTGTCGCCGCCAAGCAGAACGTGCGTCTGCTCGAGTGCGGGCAGTGGACGGCACCGGCGCAAGGGTTTGACCTCAAGCGCGTCAACGGCGGCCTGCTGGTACAGGAGCGGGATCTCGGCATGGTGACGCTGGGTGACCTGACCGTGGTCAGCAAGCGTCAGCCGACCGAGGCCGAGCTGCAAGATCTGCTGTTCTGCTGGAAAGTGGCCAAGTTCGTCAAATCCAACGCCATCGTCTACGCCAAAGATGGCCAGACCATCGGCGTCGGCGCAGGCCAGATGAGCCGTGTTTATTCGGCCAAAATCGCTGGTATCAAGGCTGCGGACGAAGGGCTGACCGTGGCGGGCTCCGTGATGGCCTCCGATGCCTTCTTCCCGTTCCGCGACGGTATCGATGCTGCCGCTCAGGCCGGTATCTCCTGCGTGATCCAGCCGGGTGGGTCAATGCGCGATCAGGAGGTGATCGATGCCGCCGACGAACACGGTATGTGCATGGTGTTCACCAACATGCGTCATTTCCGTCATTGATGGGTCAGGGGCTGCCGATGGCGGCCCTTTTGTTGTCTCTTTTCAACTGACTATTTCCACTGACTGACGGCCTGGGTGGCCGTCCAGTGACCACAAATAGAAGCGAGCGATACGATGAAAGTACTGATCATTGGCAACGGTGGCCGCGAACACGCCCTGGCTTGGAAGGCCAAACACTCCCCGCTGGTACGCCACGTTTTTGTGGCGCCGGGCAACGCAGGCACCCAGCTTGAGCCGGGGGTCGAGAACGTCGCCATCGAGGCGACCGATATCGACGGGCTGCTGGCCTTTGCCAAAGAGAAGCAGGTCGGCCTCACCATCGTCGGGCCGGAAGCGCCGCTGGTGAAAGGGGTGGTGGATGCCTTCCGCGCCGCCGGTCAGCCGATCTTTGGCCCGACTGCTGCCGCTGCCCAGCTGGAAGGCTCCAAGGCTTTCACCAAGGATTTCCTGGCCCGTCACGCCATCCCGACTGCCGAGTACCAGAACTTCACCGAAGTGGAGCCTGCGCTCGCCTACTTGCGCGAGAAGGGTGCCCCCATCGTCATCAAGGCCGATGGCCTGGCGGCGGGCAAGGGGGTGATTGTCGCCATGACCTTGCAGGAAGCGGAAGACGCGGTGCGCGACATGCTCTCCGGCAATGCCTTTGGCGAAGCGGGCTCCCGGGTGGTGATTGAGGAGTTTCTGGAGGGTGAAGAGGCGAGCTTCATCGTCATGGTCGATGGCGAGCACGTGCTGCCGATGGCCACCAGTCAGGATCACAAGCGGGTTGGCGACGGTGATACCGGCCTCAACACCGGCGGCATGGGGGCTTACTCCCCGGCGCCGGTGGTGACCGCCGAGGTACATCGACGCGTGATGGAGCAGGTGATCATGCCGACCGTGCGCGGCATGGCGGCCGAAGGTAACGTCTACACCGGCTTCCTCTACGCCGGTCTGATGATCGACGGCGCAGGCAATCCCAAGGTGATCGAGTTCAACTGTCGTTTCGGCGATCCCGAGACCCAGCCCATCATGCTGCGGATGCAGTCCGATCTGGTGGAGCTCTGTCTGGCCGCTTGCGCAGGCAAGCTGGATCAGAAAGAAGCCATCTATGATCCCCGCGCCGCTATCGGCGTGGTGTTGGCGGCGGGAGGCTATCCCGGCGATTACAGCACCAATCACCCCATCAGCGGCTTGCCGGTGGATGAGGTGGCGGGCGAGAAGGTGTTCCATGCCGGTACCCGCTTGGAGGGTGATACCAGCCTGACCGCTGGCGGCCGCGTGTTGTGCGCCACCGCCCTCGGCCACACTGTGGCAGAAGCCCAGCAGCGTGCCTATCAGCTCGCTGGCCGCATCAAGTGGGATGGCGTCTTCTACCGCAAGGATATCGGCTGGCGCGCCATTGCTCGCGAACAGGAGTAACTGACGCACGCAAATGGCCAGCTGATTCAGACCCCGCTACGGCGGGGTTTTTTGTCCCTGTTTACCGCTTTCAACCATCCTCATGCTGCGCGTCACCGGCGTTCAATCAGTTACCAAGCGCAAACAAGCGCGGCATATCTGTCACTATTTGCCACAAAAAACAGCATTTTTCACAAACGTTTCACCATGAGTCATGGCATCATGCTGGTGATGAATTCTTGTTTGGATTCATAAGTACCCCTAACAATTCGAGCATGTCGTTATATAAGGAAATCCCATGTTGAAAACCGTCCGCCCCCTGCTGCTGCCCCTGATGTTTGGCCTGATGACCCTGCCTGCCGTGGCGGGTGATCTGGAACAGCCGATGAAGAAGATTGGCTTCAACTACAAGCAGGCCGTCAAGGCTGATGATGCAGCCACCATGGAGAAGCACATCAACGAGATGAAGGCCCAGCTGGATGTGGCCAAGCAGAAGAACATGCCGGCCGCCAAGAAAGAGAAATTCCTTGAAGGGATGAACGAGGTACAGACCGAGCTGGACGCCAGCCTGGCCGCACTCAAGGCGGGTGATGAGGCCAAGGCGCGCGAACATCTGGCCAAGGTCAACGACCTGAAGAAGGAGTACCACAAATATGCCAAGCAAAAAGGGTGAGCCCTTTCGCTGGGATCCGCTGGTTCGCCTGACCCACTGGGGCTTGGCGGCGGTCTGCATCGGCAACCTCTGGGTTAACGAAGCGGGAGAGGAGTGGCACGAGTGGCTGGGTTACGGCGCCATTGGGCTGGTCTCCTTGCGTCTGCTCTGGGGGCTCACTTTTGCCCGTGGCTACGCTCGCCTTGGTGCCCTCATCCCCAGCGGTGAGGATTTTCGCCAGCAAGCGCGCGAGATGCGTGAGCGACAGCCTCCGGCACCGGGTCATCACGGTAGCGGCAAGCTGGCCGTGTGGGCGCTCTGGCTGGTTGTGCTGGCCACTGCTGGCAGCGGCTGGTTTCAAAATACCGAGACGGGATTTGAACTGGGGGCTGACGAGTGGCATGAGTGGTGCGTGGTGGCGCTGCAGGGACTGATTGGTCTGCACCTGCTGGCCATCGTCTTCACCTCCTGGCGTCAGCGCAGCAATCTGGTTACCCGGATGCTGCCTGCTATCGGGCGTCGCTCATCCCTCCAGAGCGGCAGCAACGAGCAAACCTGAGGCTCAGCATTAGGCTCCTTGTCTCTGAGTGAGGCGCCTGATCCGGACCCTGCCCAGACCCGCCCATGGCGGGTCTTTTCTATGACCTCATCGAACTTATCACGGGACATTGCTCGATCCGCAGATGCAAAAAGGCCGCTCATCATGAGCGGCCTTTTTCAATTTGGTGGCCCCTGGGGGACTTGAACCCACGACCAATCGATTATGAGTCGACTGCTCTGACCAACTGAGCTAAGGGGCCAAATTGTGCGTTTAGCGGCGTGGATTATAGGGGAAGAGGAAAGGGCAGTCTATAGGCATATCAACCACTTGGCGACTAATTGTCCAGGTCGATAGAGGGTGCAAAGCGGGTCGCAAGGGTAAATGCCAGACAAAACAAAGCCCCGCATGGCGGGGCTTTGGCAGAGCAGTTTGACACAGGGTCAGGACTATTCGTCCAGGAAGCTGCGCAGCACTTCCGAGCGGCTCGGGTGGCGCAGTTTACGCAGTGCCTTGGCTTCGATCTGACGAATACGCTCACGGGTAACGTCGAACTGTTTGCCCACTTCCTCTAGGGTGTGGTCAGTGTTCATGTCGATACCGAAACGCATCCGCAGCACCTTGGCTTCGCGGGCGGTCAGGCCAGCCAGCACTTCGCGGGTGGCGTTGCGCAGGCTTTCGCTGGTGGCTGCGTCGGCCGGCAGAGCCAGGGTGGTATCTTCGATGAAGTCGCCCAAGTGGGAATCTTCATCATCACCGATGGGCGTCTCCATGGAGATAGGCTCTTTGGCGATTTTCAGTACCTTGCGGATCTTGTCTTCCGGCATGCCCATGCGCATCGCCAGCTCTTCCGGGTTCGGTTCGCGACCCATCTCCTGCAGCATCTGACGGGAGATACGGTTGAGCTTGTTGATGGTCTCGATCATGTGTACCGGGATACGGATGGTACGTGCCTGATCCGCGATGGAGCGGGTAATGGCCTGACGGATCCACCAGGTTGCATAGGTCGAGAACTTGTAGCCACGACGGTATTCAAACTTGTCTACCGCCTTCATCAGACCGATGTTGCCTTCCTGGATGAGATCGAGGAACTGCAGACCACGGTTGGTGTATTTCTTGGCGATAGAGATAACCAGACGCAAGTTGGCCTCAACCATCTCTTTCTTCGCACGGCGGGCTTTGGCCTCACCGATGCTCATACGACGGTTGATATCCTTGATCTGGGCAATCGACAGACCGGTCTCTTCTTCAATCTGCTGCAGCTTGCCGATGGCGCGCTGAATATCCTCGTCCATTTCAACCAGACGGGGAGACCAGGCTTTGCCAGCCTGCTTCTGGTATTCGAACCAGGCAGTTTCACACTCATTGTTGGTGAAGGCCGCGACGAAGGTTTTCTTCGGCATCTTGGCCTGCTCAACGCAGAGCTTCATGATGATGCGTTCCTGCACGCGGACGCGCTCCATCATTTCACGCATGTTGTTGACCAGGCGATCGAACTGCTTGGGCATCAGGCGGAATTGGCGGAATACATCGGCCAGCTGGGCGATGGCGGCCTGGGTATCTTCGTGCGCGCGACCATTCTTCTGAATGGAGAGGCGGGTCACTTCATACTGGGCACGCAGTTCGCCAAACTTCTCGCGAGCAACTTCCGGATCCGGACCGCCGTCACCGTCGTCGTCAGAGCTGTCGCCATCTTCGTCTTCGTCTTCTTCGTCTTCTTCATCTTCGTCGGCCAGATCGTCTTCGCCGAGCTCGGAACCGATATGCGTGGCGGTAGGTGCCATGTCTTCAGTTTCGTTCGGGTCAATAAAGCCAGAGATGATGTCAGAGAGACGGAGCTGCTCGGCCTCATACTTGTCGTACTGTTCGAGCAGGTAAGTAATTGCTTCAGGGTACTCGGCTACGGAGCTTTGTACCTGGTTGATACCGTCTTCGATCCGCTTGGCGATGTCGATTTCGCCTTCACGGGTCAGCAGTTCGACGGTACCCATTTCCCGCATGTACATGCGGACGGGATCGGTCGTGCGACCAATCTCAGATTCAACAGATGCCAGAGCCTGGGCCGCTGCTTCGGCAGCGTCCTCATCGGCGGTACCACCTTCAGCCATGATAAGGTCATCGGCATCCGGAGCGTTTTCAACCACTTGAATGCCCATATCGTTGATCATCTGAATGATGTCTTCGATCTGGTCTGAATCGACAATGTCTTGCGGGAGGTGATCGTTCACCTCGGCATAGGTCAGGTAGCCCTGTTCTTTACCTTTGGCAACGAGGAGTTTAAGCTGAGACTGCGGGGTTTGCTCCATAGAACTCATCCGGTTGGTGTTGCTAGGTTGCGCGTACAGTGCGCTGCTGCGCAAATAGCCAATTCTAATAGAAAACCGCCAGACATGCTATGTCTGGTTGCGGCGTCGGTCATGAGAAACCCCTGCCCGCAGTATTGTCGGGGCCAGGCGGTTATAAAATTTTTGCTTTTCATCCCGTCGATTCGGGCAACGTTATCCATATTGGGACTAATCACTCAAATATCAAGCCCCACTCTCATTTCTTTTCTCAATTTGCATCTCTCTTATCAGCATCATCAGCTCTTGGGTTTCTTCGGAGCTTAGTCCTTCCTGAGCCACTTTGGCCTGCAATTCTTCGATCCGCTGTTTCAGAAACTGGTTGATGAAGCCGACGAAGGTGTCCTGCAATTCTCCCAGAATATCCGGCTCTTGATCGAGTTTGATCTCCTCGAACAGGTCGTGCATGGCCAGCTGAGCAAGGATCTCTCCCTCCTTGGTACCACGCCAGTGTTCCAGCAGGATACCGGTTGTGATACCGGGCTGTGCCAAGATTTGCTGGTGCAGTTGCAGCAGGAACTTGATGCCCTGTACGCGTAGCCCGGCCAATTCCGGCATGGGGGGAAGCTCAGCCGTTACTGCCGGATATTGCACCATCAGTGCCAGCGCACGCCGCAGTGGCGTCAGCTTGGCTGCCTTGGGTTTGTTGACCTCGGCCTTGGGCTGACTGTTGCGGGCAAAGAGCTCGGCTATGCGCTGCTTGTTCTCGCCCCAACGCATCATGCTGGAGAGACGAGTGATCAGCCCTTCGCGGGTAAACCCTTCTGGAACGCGACGAATAAGCTCGGCGGCCTTGTTGGCCACTTCGAACTTGCCTGCCTCACCGGAGAGGGCCGCATCCCGGCCGAGACGCTCGAACATGAAGTCTGCGAACGGTTGGGCTTGATCGAGCAGGGCTTCAAAGCCCTCCTTGCCGATCTGGCGTACCAGCGAGTCGGGATCCTCGCCATCGGGCAGAAACACGAACTTCAGCTCGCGGCCATCCTGCAGATGAGGGAGGGCATTATCCAGCGCGCGCCAGGCGGCTTCACGACCGGCGTTGTCACCGTCGTAGCAGCAGACTACCTCGGCAGTGGTGCGAAACAGGGTGTGGATATGGTCGCTGGTCGTTGCAGTACCCAGCGCCGCCACCGCATAGTCGATGTCGTACTGACCGAGTGCCACCACATCCATGTAGCCTTCCACCACCAGGATCCGGCGTGGATCCTTGTGTGCCTGCTTCACCTCGTAGAGACCGAACAGCTCCCGCCCTTTATGGAAGATGGGGGTCTCCGGCGAGTTCAGGTACTTGGGGGTGCCATCACCCAGCACCCGGCCACCGAAACCGATGACACGGCCACGCTTGTCACGGATCGGGAACATGATGCGATCGCGGAAACGATCATAACTCCCCGGGCCATTGTCACGGGTGATCAGCATGCCGCCCGAGATAAGCAACTGCTCGTGATCCCGGCTGGTACCAAAGCGGCGGCGCACCTGATCCCAATCGCTCGGTGCATAGCCAATGTTGAAGCGTTTGACCACTTCACCGGTCAGACCGCGGCCTTTGAGATACTCCACCGCATGGGGAGCACTCTTGAGGTTGCTCTCGTAGAAGCGGGCGATCTGGTTCATCAGCTCGAACAGATCCTTGCTAACGGCGGGCTGACTATTGGCCGAGCCGCCGATACTCTGCTCGCGAGGTACCTGCATGCCTTGCATGCTGGCGAGCTCTTCGATGGCATCGGGAAATTCGAGACCGTCGTACTCCATGACAAAGCCGATGGCGTTGCCGTGGGCGCCACAACCGAAACAGTGGTAGAACTGCTTCTCCTGGCTGACGGTAAAAGAGGGGCTTTTTTCGTTATGAAAAGGGCAGCAAGCCTGGTAGTTCTTACCGGCTTTTTTCAGCCGCACTCGCGAGTCGATCAGCTCGACTATGTCTGTGCGTACGAGCAGATCGTCGATAAAGGATTGGGGGATCCTGCCTGCCATAACCGTCCTGTTTCATTGCGGAGAAAATAAAAAAGCCGCGCATTCCAAGGGAAGCACGGCTTCTTCGACCAAACAAGAGAGTTGCCTGTTACGCCAAGCGGGTTTTCACCTGAGCACTGACGGCGCCGACATCGGCACGCCCCTGAATTTTCGGCTTCAAGACAGCCATGACCTTGCCCATATCAGCCATGACGGCAGCACCACTTTCAGTGATGGCTTGCTCGATCAGGGCGGCAATTTCATCTGCGGTCAGCTGTTGCGGCAGGAATTCCTGCAACACAATGATCTCGGCGGACTCTTTGTCGGCGAGATCCTGGCGACCTGCAGCTTCAAATTGGCTGATGGAATCGCGGCGCTGTTTGACCATTTTGGTCACGACAGCGAGGATATCCTCATCATTCAGCTCGATACGGGTATCGACTTCACGTTGCTTGATTTCTGCCATCAACAAGCGGATCGCTCCCAGACGTGCCTTATCTTTGGCAAGCATGGCGAGCTTTTGCTGATCCTTGAGTTGATCCTTCAGAGACACGGCAATATCTCCCGATTAGTACAGGCGGATACGACGTGCGTTTTCGCGAGACAGCTTCTTGGCGTGACGCTTGACTGCAGACGCTTTGGCGCGCTTACGAATGGTAGTCGGCTTCTCGTAGAACTCACGGCTACGAACTTCGGACAGGATACCGGCTTTTTCGCAAGAACGCTTGAAACGACGCAGAGCAACGTCAAACGGCTCATTTTCACGGACTTTGATTACTGGCATGTGCCTTTCACCTCAGTGATAAATTGTTAGCTGACCTTCAATCGATCAGCATGTCTTAAAATGGTGCGAAATTATACTCTGGACAGGGAATGAAAGTAAACCCGCAGAGATCGCTCTGGTTTAAAAAACCCGCGAAGGTTACCATAGCCGTCTCATTTTAGCAGTGAAATTTTTTAGCAATGCGTGTATTGGGCATAGAGACATCCTGTGACGAAACCGGGATCGCGATCTTCGACGATCAAAAAGGGATCCTTTCCCATCAGTTATACAGCCAGGTCAAGCTGCATGCGGACTACGGTGGCGTTGTCCCCGAGCTCGCCAGCCGGGATCATGTTCGCAAGACGATCCCGTTGATCCAGGCCGCATTGCAGGAGGCGGGACTGGGCAAAGATGACATTGACGGCATCGCGTATACCGCGGGTCCGGGTCTGGTTGGCGCCATTCTGGTGGGCGCCACTATTGGTCGTTCGCTGGCGATGGCATGGAACAAGCCGGCTATCGCCGTCCATCATATGGAAGGCCACCTGCTGGCCCCCATGCTGGAAGAGAAAGCTCCCGAGTTCCCCTTCGTGGCGCTGCTGGTCTCCGGTGGTCACTCCATGCTGGTACGGGTTGATGGCATCGGCAGTTATCAGCTGTTGGGGGAATCCATTGATGATGCCGCTGGCGAAGCGTTCGACAAGACCGCCAAGCTGATGGGGCTGGACTATCCGGGTGGTCCGCTGCTCTCCCGTCTGGCCGAGAAGGGCACCACTGGGCGCTTCCACTTCCCCCGTCCCATGACTGACCGTCCCGGGCTCGACATGAGCTTCTCCGGCCTCAAGACCTTCACCGCCAACACCATCGCCGCCAATGGTGATGATGAGCAGACCCGTGCCGATATCGCTCGGGCGTTTGAAGATGCGGTGGTCGATACCCTGGCCATCAAGTGCCGTCGTGCCTTGAAAGAGACCGGTCTTAAGCGTCTGGTGGTTGCCGGTGGCGTCAGTGCCAACCGTCATCTGCGTGCCCAGCTGGCCGAGCTGATGGAGAGCCTCAAGGGCGAGGTGTTCTATCCACGCACTGAATATTGCACCGATAACGGCGCCATGATTGCCTATGCCGGTATGCAGCGCCTGAAAGCGGGCGTGTTCGAACCGCTGGCGGTCAAAGCCGTGCCGCGCTGGCCGCTGGATACCCTGGATCCGGTCTGATCCGAAGGATCCCGCCTTCTGGCGTGGTGGTGAGTACCATGGTGGCCTACTACTCCGGCAATCCGGCAGTGGTGGTTATAGCGCCGCTGGCACGCTGTTGTGGTGTCTGCTGTCGCCGTGGTTGAGCCATTCGGATAATACGTCAGGTCTCTCGCTGCCAGACAGCCAAGCACAGAGTAAAGAGATAAAAAAATCCCCGCCAGCTGGCGGGGATTTTTATTTGGCGATCGGCAGGCGATGAATTACAGCAGGATGCCGCCGAAGAAGAAGCCCAGTGCCACGGCGATGGCGATGGTGGCGGTGCCCGGCACGAAGAAGGGGTGGTTGAAGACCGCTTTACCGATACGGGTGGAGCCGGTGTCGTCCATCTCTACCGCAGCCAGCAGGGTCGGGTAGGTCGGCAGTACGAACAGGGCGCTTACAGCTGCGAAGGAGGCAATCGCAGTCAGCGGGCTGACACCCAGTGCCAGTGCGGCAGGCATCAACGCTTTGGTGGTGGCGCCTTGTGAATAGAGCAGCATGGCGGCGAAGAACAGCACCACGGCCAGCAGCCAGGAGTACTGGTTCAGCAGGTCGCCAGCGATCAGCTGGATGGTGTCCATGTTGCCTTTTACGAAGACGTTACCCAGCCAGGCGACACCCAGTACGCAGATACAGGCGGACATACCGGACTTGAAGGTCGGCATGTTGGTCACTTGAGTAGCGTCCAGTTTGCACACCAGAGTCATGATGGTGGCAGCGGCCAGCATGATGCCCATGATGGCACCGTCACGGGGGATTGGCGGGTTGGTGATCAGGCCCACTTTACCGGAGATGGCAGTTGCATAAGCCATGACTGCAACGATGGCGGCGATGAAGATCCAGACAGACAGTTTGGCGTACGGTTTGATCTCGAGCTTGGTAGTACCACGCAGTTTGATCAGGCCCTTGGCTTTGCGCTCCAGATAGACTTCGTCCTGCTCCAGCGGTTTGCCCATCATGTTGGCAATGAAGGCGCCCAGGATACAGGCCAGGAAGGTGGAGGGGATGCAGATGGCCAGCAGGGTCAGGTAGTCAACACCAAACGGCTCGAGCATGCCGGAGAAGGCAACCACAGCGGCAGAGATCGGGGAGGCTGTGATGGCGATCTGGGAGGCGACAACCGCGATGGAGAGCGGACGGGATGGGCGGATCCCTTGCTCTTTGGCCACTTCAGCGATCACCGGCAGGGTGGAGAAGGCGGTATGACCGGTACCGGCCAGCATGGTCATCAGGTAGGTGACCACCGGGGCGGCGAAGGTGATGTATTTGGGGTTCTTGCGCAGCGCTTTTTCTGCCAGGAAGACCAGATAGTCCATCCCGCCAGCCAGTTGCATACAGGCGATGGCACAGATGACGGACGCGATGATCATGATCACATCCCAAGGGATGTAGCTGACCAGTTGATCGCTCGGGATGGGCATGCCCAGACCCCACGTCAATACCAGTACCCCCAGACCACCGGCAAAGCCGATGCCGATGCTGCCTATCCGGGCCCCCAGATAGATAGCGGCGAGCACGACAAGTAACTCGATTCCAATCATAGCGATAACTCCATTTTTTAGTTTTTGGTTTTTATTTGGCAAAAAGCCAATTCCCGATCGGGCTGGGGATAAAGACCAATCGGGAACTGACTTTATGGGCCGAGAAGATCCCGGCCCACACTCGCTTATACGGCAGCTTCGCGGGTGAAACGCTTGGCTTTGTATTGCGGGTTCATCAGGTTCTCGATAGAGAGAATTTCGTCCAGCTGCTCGGCGCTCAGCAGACCGCGCTCAAGAACGACTTCACGGACGTTCTTGCCGGTCTGGGCACAGATCTTGCCGACGATATCCCCTTCGTGGTGGCCGATGAAGGGGTTCAGGTAGGTCACGATACCGATGGAGTTCAGCACGTGATTCATGCAGATTTCCGGGTTGGCGGTGATACCTTCCACGCACTTCTCGCGCAGGGAAATACAGGCTTTTTCCATCAGGCTCAGGGATTCGAACATTGCCTGACCAATCACCGGCTCCATGACGTTCAGCTGCAGCTGACCGGCTTCGGCGGCGAAGGTGATGGTGATGTCGTTACCGAATACCTTGAAGCAGGATTGGTTGACCACTTCCGGGATAACCGGGTTGACCTTGGCCGGCATGATGGAGGAACCCGCCTGCATTTCCGGCAGGTTGATCTCTTTCAGTGCAGTGCGCGGGCCGGAGGAGAGCAGACGCAGGTCGTTACAGATCTTGGACAGCTTCATGGCCAGACGCTTGATGGCGCCGTGCAGCATGACGTAGGCGCCACAGTCGGAGGTCGCTTCGATCAGGTCTTCTGCCGGCACATAGGCACGACCGGTGATCTCGGCCAGACGCTTGATAGCCAGTGCAGAGTACTCGGGCGGAGTGTTCAGACCGGTACCGATGGCGGTTGCGCCCAAGTTCACTTCCAGCAGCAGCTCCTGGCAACGCTTGATGGATTTGATCTCTTCACGCAGGGTCACGGCGAACGCGTGGAACTCCTGACCCAGGGTCATCGGAACCGCATCTTGCAGCTGGGTACGACCCATCTTCAGGATGTTTTTGAACTCTTTCGCTTTGGCATCGAATGCCGCGATCAGGTGCTCCAGCGCATGCAGGGTCACGTCAGTGCTGTTGACCACAGCAACGCGGAAACCGGTGGGGTAGGCATCGTTGGTGGACTGGCACTTGTTGACGTGGTCGTTCGGGTTGATGACGTCGTAACGGCCTTTCTCCAGACCCATGATTTCCAGGGCGATGTTGGCCAGTACTTCGTTGGTGTTCATGTTGACGGAGGTGCCGGCACCACCCTGGTAAACGTCGACCGGGAACTGGTCGAAGCATTTGCCGGTGTTCAGCATCAGGTCGCAGGCTTCTACGATCTTGTCAGCAATTTCAGGACGGATGGTACCCAATTCACCGTTTGCCAGCGCAGCGGCTTTCTTGGTCAGCACCATACCGCGGACGAATTCCGGAACGTCAGAAATCTTCTGAGAGCTGATCTTGAAGTTCTCGACAGCGCGCAGGGTGTGCACACCGTAGTAGAGATCATTGGAAACTTCTTTGGTGCCCAGCAGGTCTTCTTCAATGCGGACGTTCTTGATGTCGCTCATTGTAATGCCTCAGAAATCAGATAAATGGAAAAATCCTCACCGAGTGGTCGCGAGTTCCTTGCGCACAGCTCATCCTGAAGCACCACACATCGAGTGGGGCGGTTGGGAGAATGACCTCCCGAAAAACTAATCAATATACTACTCCAATTGAGGTATCGGTTATTAGAGGTGGATCACTAAATTTGCGACATTTTCAAATTACTTTGAGGAAAGTACACATATGTTATGAAGTTTTTATCATGATGATTTTTATAAATTTTTGTGACTTTTTGCTGATTTTTTAGATTGCTGATGACGTAGGAGTCAGTTGACCAACTTGAAAAGAGGGGGGCCGCCCCCATTTATTCAGGGCAGAAAGTGGTGATGACGGGGCGGCAAAATCGCCTCTGACCATCGTTGGATGGGCGCCACTTCTTCTCAATTTACCGGTGCTGGAGTGGATATGGGCAAGTTGTTTTTGTTGTTGGTGGGTCTGGTTGTACTGGAACTCACCGTGATGATCGAGGTCGGCTCGGTAATCGGGGCGCTGCCGACTGTCGGCTTGCTCATACTGACCGCGGTATTGGGCTCCTCGCTGGTGCGCAGTGAAGGGATCAAGACCCTGTTCAGCGCCCAGCAAAAGATGCAGATGGGCGAGATGCCGGGCCGCGAGGTGATGGGGGGCATGATGTTGGCGTTGGCCGGTCTGCTGCTGCTCATTCCGGGTTTCGTGACCGACATTTTCGGTGTGCTGTTGCTGCAACCCTGGCTGCGCAACAAACTGGCTGACAAGCTGATCGGCAGCAACCAGTTCCGGATGCAGATGGGCGGTTTCCAGCGTACTCAATCGCCGTTTGGCAACGCACCGTCCGATGATCATCTGGGGAACGCCAAGCAGGGCGGCACCACCATCGAAGGCGAATTTGAGCGTAAAGAGTAATCGACGAGACGAAAAACCGAGGCGAGTGACTGAATCAGGGTTTGCCCTGATGGCACAAGGTCTCGAAGCGGTGTCGGGCATACCACCATGCGAGGGTGCCCGCCGCCAGATTGGCCAGCAGTATCCCCAGATATATCCCCTGTTCTCCTCCCAGCTTTGCCCCCAGCCAGGCTCCTGGCAACAGAAAACCAAACAGCCGCAATCCGTTGAACAAAAACGAGATACTGGATGCTCGCACGCCATTGAGTGCCGAGGCCAGCAGCATCACCATGCCCTGAAAGCCGTAACCGATCGGCACCAGATGCAGATAGAGAATGATGAGGCGAATGACCTGCGGATGATCGCTGAACAGGTTGGCGATGAGTGGCGCCAGTAGCCAGGTCAGGCCATAGATGGCGAGCTGGAACAGCAACGCAAACCTCATGCAGCTCTGCAGTGCAGCTTTGGCCCGTGCCGGATTACCGGCGCCGCAGTTTTGCGAGATGAAAGGGGCCAGTACGGAGGCGAGGGCCATCATCACAATCAGCAGCAGCGCCTCGACCCGCGATGCGGCGCCGTAAGCGGCCACCACCTCGGTACCCAGTCCTGCAAAGATCGTCATCAGCACTGCATTGGCCAGGGGGTTGAGCATATTGGTAAAAGAGGCGGGGACGGCGACATGGAGCAGCGCCCGCCAGTGGGTCAGCAACCGAGCTCGAGGCGAGAGGCGCCACAGCAGCAAGCCCTCCCGATGACGCAGGATATAGAGGCTGACCAGCATCGCCATCAACCAGGAGATAGAGGTCGCGATGGCGGCCCCGCGGATCCCCCATTCGGGAAAGGGACCGATACCGAAGATCAACAGAGGATCCAGTACCCCGTTGACCAGCCCGGCTACGGCCATCACCAGACTGGGGGTTTTGGTGTCGCCGGTCGCTCGGATGGCGGCATTGCCCACCATGGGCAGCACCAGCATGGGGACGGTGAGATACCAGATCAGCATGTAGTCATGGATGAGAGAGATAAGCTCGGCACTGGCCCCCAGCAGAGTAAACAGAGGCTTGATGGTGAGAGCTCCCCCCGCGGAGAGCAGGGCCACCATGATCACCGCCAGAAACAGGCTGTCGGTGGCGAGATGGGCCGCCTCATCGTGTTTGCCCTGCCCCAGAGTATGACCGATCACCGCTGACAATCCGGCGCCCAATCCCATCGCCAGCGAGGTAACCACAAAAGTGACAGGAAAGGTAAAACTGATGGCAGCCAGAGCTTCGGTGCCCAGCATACCGATAAAAAAGGTATCGACCAGATTGAAGGCCAGAATGGCGATGATGCCGAAGATCATGGGGCCCGTCATCTGGCGCAGTACGACCGGAATAGGGGCTGTCAACATGGGGTTGGTGCGGGTCAAGGGCTCGTCTCTACAGCTGGCTTTGAAGGTTCTGGCATGGAAAACGGGCGGCTTGAACCGACCTTGCTCCAGGGTGTGGACATGGCTGAACCATCGAAGATGTTCATAGTACGTGAAAAAATTTTTTTTGTATTTGCCCTTGAAGGGTTAGCAACTCTGCCCCACATCAGGGACATATCTAATTTGGCCTGGAACGGCCATTCCTCAAAGCAACAATGAGACTCATTTTGGGAGAGTTATCGATGAAAATTCGTCCACTGCACGACCGCGTCATCATCAAGCGCATCGAAGCTGAAGCCAAATCTGCCGGCGGTATCGTCTTGACTGGTACTGCGGCCCAGAAGTCCACCCGTGGTGAAGTGCTTGCCGTGGGGACTGGTCGCATCCTGGATAATGGCGATGTGAAAGCGCTGGCCGTGAAGGTTGGTGACAAGGTGATCTTCAACGAAGGCTACGGCGTGAAGACCGAGAAGCTGGATGGTCAGGACGTCCTGATCCTGTCCGAGACTGACATCCTGGCGATTGTCGAAGAGTAATCTATCCCCGATTTTCCCCGAATTGATAGAAAGGATTGAAGAAAATGGCTGCTAAAGACGTCAAGTTTGGTAACGAAGCTCGCATCAAGATGCTGGAAGGTGTCAACATCCTGGCTGATGCCGTCAAGGTGACTCTGGGCCCGAAAGGCCGCAACGTGGTGCTGGACAAGTCCTTCGGCGCCCCGACCATCACTAAAGATGGTGTATCTGTTGCGCGCGAAATCGAGCTGGAAGACAAGTTCCAGAACATGGGCGCCCAAATGGTCAAGGAAGTGGCTTCCAAGGCGAACGATGCCGCCGGTGACGGTACCACTACTGCAACCGTTCTGGCTCAGGCTATCGTCAACGAAGGTCTGAAAGCCGTTGCCGCCGGTATGAACCCGATGGATCTGAAGCGCGGTATCGACAAGGCCGTTGTGGCTGCTGTTGCCGAGCTGCAGGCGCTGTCCCAGCCGTGTGCCGACAGCAATGCCATCGCTCAGGTTGGCACCATCTCCGCCAACTCCGACGAGAAAGTGGGCAAGTTGATTGCCGAAGCCATGGATAAAGTGGGTCGTGATGGCGTCATCACGGTTGAAGATGGTCAGGGTCTGGAAGATGAGCTGGCAGTTGTTGAAGGTATGCAGTTCGACCGCGGCTACCTGTCCCCCTACTTCATCAACAAGCAAGAGACAGGTTCCGTTGAACTGGACGACCCGTTCATCCTGCTGGTTGACAAGAAAGTCTCCAACATCCGCGAAATGCTGCCGGTGCTGGAAGGCGTTGCCAAAGCTGGCAAGCCGCTGCTGATTGTTGCTGAAGACGTAGAAGGCGAAGCCCTGGCGACTCTGGTGGTCAACACCATGCGCGGTATCGTGAAAGTGGCTGCCGTCAAGGCGCCTGGCTTCGGTGACCGTCGCAAAGCCATGCTGCAGGATATCGCCGTACTGACTGGCGGCACCGTCATCTCTGAAGAAGTTGGCATGGAGCTGGAAAAAGCGACTCTGGAAGATCTGGGTCGTGCCAAGCGCATCGTCATCACCAAAGAGAACACCACCATCATCGATGGCGTGGGTGATGCCGGTGTGATCGAAGGCCGTGTTGCCCAGATCCGTCAGCAGATCGAAGAGACCTCTTCCGACTACGATCGTGAGAAGCTGCAAGAGCGCGTAGCCAAGCTGGCTGGCGGTGTTGCCGTGATCAAGGTTGGCGCAGCCACCGAAGTCGAGATGAAAGAGAAGAAAGCACGCGTTGAAGATGCCCTGCACGCTACCCGCGCCGCGGTTGAAGAAGGTGTGGTTGCCGGTGGTGGTGTTGCGCTGGTTCGCGTTGCTGCCAAACTGGCGGGTCTGCGCGGTGACAACGAAGACCAGAACGTCGGTATCAAGGTTGCCCTGCGCGCCATGGAAGCCCCGCTGCGTCAAATCGTTATCAACGCCGGTGAAGAAGCCTCCGTCATTGCCAACGCAGTGAAGAACGGCGAAGGCAACTTCGGTTACAACGCTTATAGCGAACAGTATGGCGACATGCTGGCCATGGGCATCCTGGATCCGACCAAGGTAACCCGTTCCGCCCTGCAGTTTGCCTCTTCCATCGCCGGTCTGATGATCACCACCGAGTGCATGGTCACCGAACTGCCGAAGAAAGATACCCCTGCCATGCCTGACATGGGCGGCATGGGTGGCATGGGCATGATGTAATCATCCCCCCTTGCTCTGTTTGACAAACGGCTCGCTCAAGGCGAGCCGTTTTTTTATATCTGGCTAAACTGAGTCTGTTGAGACAGCAAATATGGGGGCGATATGAAAATGTTTGGTTGGCTGACACTACTGTGTTCATTGGTCATCATGCCGGTGATGGCTGCTGAGGCGCGGACTGGGCCGGTGATCCTGAAAGTTGGTGGTAACATCAGGTCGGCAGACGAAGTTGATGGCAAGGTGTTGTTTGATCTGGCAAAACTACAGGCTCTGCCGCAACATGAGATAGTGACAGGCAACCCGTGGGTGGATAAGCCGCACACCTACAGAGGCCCAAAACTGGCAGATGTGTTGGCTGCAGTCGGTGCGGATGGCAAGACCATTACGTTGACGGCGCTGAACAGTTTCCAAGTCCGCATTGAATGGGACAAGGTTGCCAAATACGAGCCCATCCTTGCATGGGAAGACAACGGCGCTGTCATGCGGGTGCGTGACAAGGGGCCGGTCTGGTTTATGCTGCCTCTTGATCAATATCCGGAATTGAAGCGATCCGAATATACCGACATGATGATCTGGCAGCTGGATTTGATAGACATTCAGCACTGATAAAAACAGCACGGGAGCATGGGGTGAAAGGAAAGACCAGGGCGTGGCCACTGCTCGTCATTCTGTATGTATCCATCCTGTTGTTTACCGGGAGCACCCTCTATTGCCTGATGCAGATCCAGAATGCGACCAGAGCGATGGAGAAATACACCTATGATGTCTCCTGGGCGCTGATGCAGTTGCAGCTGGAGCTCGGGCGTTTCCTCAATGCGGTAGAGGTCTATCACTATGGCGGGATTGATCATGACACCTTGATGTTGCGTTATGACATTCTCTGGAGCAGAACGCCCATCCTGTTGAGCGGCCAGCTGCGCAAGAGCATGCAGGACAAGCAGAAAACCTTGCGTCTGGTGCAGCTGATTGAAACCAATATTCGCCAAATAGAGCCCGACATCACCAAGTTGCAAAGCGGGGCATCTGACTATCAGCAGATCATGATGCGCCTTGCCCCGCTGCAAGAGCCGCTCTCCTACTCCCTCGCTTCTGTGATGCAGAAGAACATTAACGTCTATTCCGAGAACGATCGCCATTTTGGCCAATTGCGCAATGCCTTGTTGCTGATGGTCTCCGGTCTGGTCATGTCAGTGCTGCTACTCAGCATGCTGCTTATATATGAAGGGCGTCGTCATTTCAGAGCGGCCAGACGGGATCCGCTGACCGGGTTGTCCAATCGGGTTGCCTTGCTGGAGCGGATGGAGCTGTACGCCACACAGGAAGTACCGTTTGGGCTGGTGCTGGTCGATATCAACGACTTCAGGGATATCAACAGCAAGTTTGGCTATGACACTGGTGATTATCTGCTTTGTGAGTTTGCCACCCGGATCCGAGTGCTCTGCGAAGAGGGCGAGTGGAGCGGACGTCTTGGGGGGGATCAATTTGCCATTATCCAGCGTGGCAGCAGCGATCTGCGTCAGGTCAGGGAGCTGGTAGCACGACTGCTGCATGCGCTGAAGCAAGATATCGTCTATGACAACTATCCCTTCCGGCTTGAAGTCGGGATCGGGATTGCCTTCTATCCGATGGACAGCGACAAGACTCAGGAGTTGTTGAGTCGTGCGGAACAGGCCCTGTTCCATAGTCGCAAGACCCATGTCCCCTATGTGATTTACGATAACTCCCTGCTCAACGAGACGGCGCGGCGCAAACATCTGGCGTCGGACATGATCATGGCGCTGGAACACAATGCGCTGGAACTCTATTACCAACCCATCGTCAATCTAGAGAGTGGCCGCTGCGAAGCTGTAGAGGCTCTGTTGCGCTGGCGGCATCCGGAACTCGGTTTCATTCCGCCAAACGAAGTGATTATGGTGGCTGAGGAGTTCCAGCTTGCCGAACGGGTTGGCAGCTGGGTGCTGAACACAGCTTGCGAGCAGCTTTATCAGTGGCACCAGCTTGGTATGGTTGATCTGCAAATGTGTGTGAATATCTCGCCAGGCATGTACCAGCGTAATTTGCTCAAACTGGTAGCCAAGGCATTGATGGAGCACCATCTGCCTGCCCGTAGCCTGGTCCTGGAGGTCACGGAAGATACCACCATGCGGGAAGTGAAGAACTCGCTGCAACTGATGCAGGATCTCAATCAGCAGGGGGTACTGCTGGCATTAGATGATTTTGGTACCGGTTATTCATCTTTGAGTTATCTGCAAAAGTTACCGGTCAGCAAAGTGAAGATCGACCGTTCATTTATACAGGGCATTGACACTTCAATGGAGGCATCCGAACTGGTCGCCAATATTTGTCGGATGGGGTCGATGCTGGGCAAGAGTCTGGTGTGTGAAGGGATTGAGACACAGGCTCAGTTGGATGTGCTGCGATCCCTGACCGATATCCACTTGTATGGGCAGGGCTATCTGTTCAGCCGACCAGAGCAGGCGGAGAAAATCTATCAAACCTTGTTGGAGATGGAAGAGCTTTGGCTGGCGCGTCAACAATCCGAAATGGCTTATATGAGTTGAGAGGGGGCTTGCCTGTCATCTGCCTCCAGAATGTGTGATTTAGCTCGAACTTTCTTCTTTTTGTTTGTTGTTTGAACGGTTGTGCGGTTTTATCAAAAAAACATGCAATTTAGCCTTGCCAGAAAGAATTCACTCCCTATAATGCGCATCCATCGACAGGGCAAGCGGCAACGCAAACAACCTCATCGGTAACCTCGAAAAGCCCTTGAAAATAAGGCTTGACTCGAGAAGGCGGTTGAGTAGAATGCCACTCCCGCAGCAGCAAAAGCTGCGTCGCTCTTTAACAATTTGAATCAAGCAATCTGTGTGGGCACTCACAGCATCGAACATCAAAAACAATTTTTGATTTTCAATGTCTGGTGAAGTGACCAAGACGATTTCTTAGCAATAAGAAGTCGAACAGTTTATTTCAGCAATTCATTGAGCCGCTTTTCGAAGCAACCAAACTTAAATTGAAGAGTTTGATCATGGCTCAGATTGAACGCTGGCGGCAGGCCTAACACATGCAAGTCGAGCGGCAGCGGGAAAGTAGCTTGCTACTTTTGCCGGCGAGCGGCGGACGGGTGAGTAATGCCTGGGGATCTGCCCAGTCGAGGGGGATAACTACTGGAAACGGTAGCTAATACCGCATACGCCCTACGGGGGAAAGCAGGGGACCTTCGGGCCTTGCGCGATTGGATGAACCCAGGTGGGATTAGCTAGTTGGTGAGGTAATGGCTCACCAAGGCGACGATCCCTAGCTGGTCTGAGAGGATGATCAGCCACACTGGAACTGAGACACGGTCCAGACTCCTACGGGAGGCAGCAGTGGGGAATATTGCACAATGGGGGAAACCCTGATGCAGCCATGCCGCGTGTGTGAAGAAGGCCTTCGGGTTGTAAAGCACTTTCAGCGAGGAGGAAAGGTTGGTAGCTAATAACTGCCAGCTGTGACGTTACTCGCAGAAGAAGCACCGGCTAACTCCGTGCCAGCAGCCGCGGTAATACGGAGGGTGCAAGCGTTAATCGGAATTACTGGGCGTAAAGCGCACGCAGGCGGTTGGATAAGTTAGATGTGAAAGCCCCGGGCTCAACCTGGGAATTGCATTTAAAACTGTCCGGCTAGAGTCTTGTAGAGGGGGGTAGAATTCCAGGTGTAGCGGTGAAATGCGTAGAGATCTGGAGGAATACCGGTGGCGAAGGCGGCCCCCTGGACAAAGACTGACGCTCAGGTGCGAAAGCGTGGGGAGCAAACAGGATTAGATACCCTGGTAGTCCACGCCGTAAACGATGTCGATTTGGAGGCTGTGTCCTTGAGACGTGGCTTCCGGAGCTAACGCGTTAAATCGACCGCCTGGGGAGTACGGCCGCAAGGTTAAAACTCAAATGAATTGACGGGGGCCCGCACAAGCGGTGGAGCATGTGGTTTAATTCGATGCAACGCGAAGAACCTTACCTGGCCTTGACATGTCTGGAATCCTGCAGAGATGCGGGAGTGCCTTCGGGAATCAGAACACAGGTGCTGCATGGCTGTCGTCAGCTCGTGTCGTGAGATGTTGGGTTAAGTCCCGCAACGAGCGCAACCCCTGTCCTTTGTTGCCAGCACGTAATGGTGGGAACTCAAGGGAGACTGCCGGTGATAAACCGGAGGAAGGTGGGGATGACGTCAAGTCATCATGGCCCTTACGGCCAGGGCTACACACGTGCTACAATGGCGCGTACAGAGGGCTGCAAGCTAGCGATAGTGAGCGAATCCCAAAAAGCGCGTCGTAGTCCGGATCGGAGTCTGCAACTCGACTCCGTGAAGTCGGAATCGCTAGTAATCGCAAATCAGAATGTTGCGGTGAATACGTTCCCGGGCCTTGTACACACCGCCCGTCACACCATGGG